>Ga0310786_10000015_pt1 | contig 273667 bp, 241 predicted proteins | sample AusTroGonzalo_MG_FD_203881 | JGI IMG/M metagenome (GOLD analysis project Ga0310786, IMG submission 203881) | Bovine rumen microbial communities from tropical cattle in Woodstock, Queensland, Australia - Gonzalo_03 (v2) (version 2) | ecosystem: Host-associated > Mammals > Digestive system >... | reverse complement strand
CTCCTTTGTTTGCTATGCTGTGCGATTGGCGAATCTGCACCCATTATAACAAAGGAGGATATCTTTTTGTCCAAAGCTAAAGCTTTATTGATACTCACCAGCACTGCTGGTGGTTTGTTATACAACAAAAAATCTCGCCATAACCGACGAGATTTTTTTGGTGGGCAATAAGGGACTCTCCTCTTGCTCCTCGCAAGACAAATCGTTTGGACTTATTTTCTGCCTTGCTCGGAGCGGCGGTCATTCGCTAAAATCGTGCCAAGTCAAGGCACGATTTCTTAACGCTCTCGGTTCTCGTCCCTTATTAAGTATTCTGGGCGAAATAAAACGAACTCACGTTTGTTCGCGAGTTCGTTTTATTCCGTTCTGGTGGGCAATAAGGGACTCGTAAGGAGCGAAGCGACGGAATAGCGAGCCTATCGATGGAAAAGATACATCGCTGAATCGGCAAAAACAAATTGTTAATGGCAGGTGCGAGCGTCAGCCCAAAAGGGGTTCCCGCCGTAGGCGCGCGGTTTGACAACAAACCGCGAAGTCCCTTATGAAAACAAGAAAAAATGTCGGAAAACTCCGACATTTTTGCTGGTGGGCAATAAGGGACTCGAACCCCTGACTTCCTCCATGTGACGGAGGCACTCTACCAACTGAGTCAATTGCCCGTTATTGGTCTGAGTGAGAAGATTTGAACTTCCGGCCTCTTGAACCCCATTCAAGCGCGCTACCAAACTGCGCCACACCCAGATATTTACGATGTATTAAGTTGTTTGCCGTTCCGCTAGCCTATTGGTTAGAGAGCGCGAAAGCACCCGACGCCAATGGACGAGCATTGAAATTATAGCACCTTGAAAAAATAATATCAACTGTTTTTTTGATTTTTATCAAATCAACGGCATTTATCCTTTCGCTGAAACGGAATCGGAATAAGTATTTGACTTGATAGGCACCATATGCTAAAATACGAAGTATCCACGGAATCATAGCTCAGCTGGTAGAGCACATGCCTTACAAGCATGGGGTCATAGGTTCGAGCCCTATTGGTTCCACCAAAAACGGTCTAAAGCGAACCCGCTTTAGACTGTTTTTTATCCAAGCCGGAGCATTAGCGTGGTTTGGCATATCATCAAGGGCTTGTCCCTTGCATATCATTTCCCATTGCCGTGTATAAAAAACCGCACTTAACAAGGGACGAGAACCGAGAGCGTTAAGATATCGTGTCTTGATTTGGCACGATTTTAGCGTTTGGCAACCGTAATGCGACTTTTTTCACCCGATACCAACTCCGCGACCACAAGGATGTTGGTTAGACAAGGGAGTGGGTTACCTTCTTTTCTTGGAAAAACGGAGCAGGAAGGACAGTCCCAACAAGATGAGGTTAATGATGAGCGCGATAGAGAGAAAGAGGGTCAGGTAGATCCCGCAGGAAATCGCCACGCGGATCGCGCCGTATATCAGGCTTTTCCCGATCAAGCGCAAGACGACGTTCAAAACAAGCAGCACCAGCAACAAAAAGACCAATCCGGACAATGCGCCTTTGATGTCGGGAACACTCAAGTTCATATGCAAAGCGAAGAACGCGCCCACGACGACGAAGATCCACCAACGGAGCGTGACGGCGGCGCCGAAAAAGGCCTTGAAGGTGTTTATAAGGATGCCGATCGCACCCGAGAGCCCGCCCTGCCCGTTGATCGCATGAATGCCCGTGGACACAGCCTCGACCGTGGAGGGGATCAACAGATAGGCGCCGAGATACAAAAGACCCGAGATGACCAAAATGGGTCCGATCCCGATGAAGAAATTGCCTATCTTTTGATAGATGTTTTTGGGATTATAGGAATGCCGGACATAACCTAATGTACCGTCCTCGCTACTGATTTGAAACAGCTTTATCTCCACGATCTTGTGCGCGAAGATCACACAAAACAGCGCGTGAGATAACTCGTGCACGGGCGTACCGATCACGCCGGTCACATAACAGACCGCCCTCGCGCCGCTGCCGACGTTTGAATAGAATGCTCTATTGCACAAGGCGATCAATAAGCCACCTGCTGCGATCACGCCGACGGTACACACCACCTCGATCAAAAAAGCGATCAATATCTCAATCATTTTCTCCTCCGAGCGCGCGAATGCCCAACGTTTTATCCCGAACCTCGGGCAAACGGGAACGGGGCGTTAATCCCATTCGCAAATGAAAGGTTTCTTGCTGCTCTCGTTATTGTCGTTCCAATACGTCGAATGGAACTCCAATGCGTCTTCGTTGCCGCCCGAATCGTTCGGTTCGCCGCTGCCCCAATTGGTATAAGACCAGGTTTCGCCCGTGATCCATTTCCAAGTGCCTTCCGTCTCTCTGTCGGTTGCACCGACCCAGCAGCCGCCCGACGGCGCCAACTTTTGGACGAACGTATCCTCTTCTTTGGACGTGATCGTCGCCAAATGCCCGCCGAGCGACTCGCAATACGCTTTCGCGTCGTCCCAGCTCAGCGAAACGTCAAAATGGGCGTAATAATGTCCGTTCAGGTTCGTCGGCTCCCATTCGCAGACAAAGCCGACGATGCCGCTCGAGGTCTTCTTATAATCGTTCCACTCCTGCGGGAAGGTGCCCAGGTAATCCTCGTCGTTATCATTGTTCGGCTCGCCGGACGCCCAGTTCGAATAGCTCCAAGCCTCGCCTGTGACCCATTTCCATGTGCCTTCGCTCTCACGATCGGTTGCACCGAGCCAACATTTCACATTCACAATACTTTCGATAAATGCTTGCTCATCCTTAGAGGTGATGGTCGCGAGGTGCCCACCGAGCGATTCGCAGTACGCTTTTGCTTCATCCCAGTTCAACGAACTGTAAACGAGAAGATAATGGTGCCCGCCATAATCATATACGCTCAAATCCAACCCGGAATCACCTTTTTCGCCCGTAGCGCCGTAACCTCCGCCGCCGCCGCAGCTCGCGTTGGCTTTGCCCGGATCGCCGCCACTACCTCCCGAACCGCCCGCTCCGGCTTTGCCATTCGAGCCGGGAAGAACACTTAGGACGGCAGTATCGGCGCATTTAAACGACAGTTTCACATTATGGCTACCGATTCCGCTGTTACCGCCGGTTCCGCCTTTACCGCCTTTGCCGCCATTGCCCGTAGCGCCCCACCATGCCGTATTGTTGCCACCGGTTCCGCCTTTGCCGCCTGCGCCGCCTTTGCCGCCTGCGCCACCTTTACCACCGATAATTGTACAATTGCCGTTTTGTGCAAAAAGCGTTCCGATCACGGCATCGCCGCCCGCGCCGCCATCGCCGCCTTGTCCGCCTTGTCCGCCCTGTCCGCCATCGCCTGCGCCGCCTTGAAAAATGTTCGATCTCGACCAACCAGCCGCGCCTTGCACCGAGGAGTTTTCACCCTTCGCGCCATCGCCGCCATCGCCGCCGTAAACCGTGAGCTTGCCCGTTGCATCCAGATCGACCTCCAAGAGGGTCGCGCGTATGGCGACGCCGCCCGCGCCGCCTGTGGCGCCGGCGTCCGAGGCGTCCGCGCCCTTCCCTGCGCGCAAGAAGAGGGTTCCGCTTCCGTCGACGATCATATGGGTCATTTGATAAATCAAACTGCCCGAAGCGCAGCTCGAACCGATGGCGTTATCGCCGATCAGCGTCAGGCGCAGATTCGCATTTTTATCCGCGTGATCTGCCCCCCACCAGGTCTTTAACGCGCCGTCTGAGGCGGTCTCGTATCGGAAGTTCACAAAGACGACGTTCAGCCAATTCTTGCTCGTATAGTTCACGAGATGGAATTGGAAGTCGGTAAACGTCTTGTTGGGCGATCCGATGAAATACACCAGCTTGGTATTTGTGTAAATGTCAATGTTGTTGTAACGCTTATCGTTGACCACGCGCTTCGTGTGCTTCCCGACGACGGTATCGCTTTCGTTGCGCCAATCCACGATCGCATAGTCCGCCAAGCTCCAAGGCGTGGAATCGATCGTATTATAGACTGTATAAGTCGCTGCGCCGTCGGTATCAGACACAACGCTGCACGTCGGCACGTATTGTCCGACCTCGGTCGGAACGACCTTCCAAACGGCATACAGGTTGATCACCCCATCCTGCGCGACTTCGCCGATCGGGTCTCCGTTGTCGTATTTGACCGCCCCGTTTGTTGCCGTCGCCCACCCGGTGAACGTCCAGCCGGGGCAACGGAAGCACGTACTCGCCCAGGCGGAATCCAAGCCCTCTATCGAATACGACGTCTTAATCGCCACATCCAAAGAGGCGACCGTCGGATAGTTGGAATGATAATAAAGATAAGAAGAAAGCCCGTCGCTCCTCTTAACGTACAACGACGAAATGCCTTGGTCGGCGCTGTAGGCAATGACGGGATCCCCCTCGAAGGTCGGAGAAAGATACAGCCCCGACACCCGATGATCCTCCATGTCGGTGCCGTCTGTCAACTTGTAATAATGCGGGATCAATTTGTCTCCGTCACGCACTTGACTCGTGCCGATCGGGTTGTTTTCGCCCTCATAAAAAGTTACGTCGTAAACCTTTTCCCAACGCACGAAGAAGGTCTTGTCTTCGCCGTAGGGATACGTAATCTGAGCATTTCCCGAAAACTGCGGGGAAAGATAAACGCCCTCGACCTCGTACCCCTCGCGATTCAGCCCGTCGTAAGTCTCAAGGTTCAAGACCTCCCCCTCGTAAACCCGCTTAGAAGCGAAGACCCTATCTCCGTCGAAAAAGGTCAAGGTCGTGTACTTCTTCCAAATCGTATACAAGGACACGGAATCCACGCGAAGCGGCGCGGTCTGCGAGACATACTCAAGTGGGGACGTGGACCAGCCGACAAACTCCATGTGTTCCTGTTCTTGAACCTGCGGATAATCGCTCGCGGACAATCTATAACCGTATTCATAGGTCTTGGACACGTTCTTGTCCTGCAACGTGTTCTTAAAAACCACCGTCGACGTCCGCTTGACCAGTCGCGGCGTTAAAGAAATGACGCCGTATCGGATGGTACAACGACTTGCATCGAACGATTCAATCGAGACCGCACCGTTCTTGTCCGCGATCAAAGTGCCGTTATTCAACCACCCGTCGAAACAATAGTCCGATCCCTCGTAATCGGGCACAGGCAACTTATGCAAGCTCGACCCGTATTCGATCGTCATCGGATCAATGTCATCGGCATCGAAACGCAATCGGATCGTTTCCGCCTGCCAACGGAGCCAAAGGTTCAGTTCGTTGCCGACGGAAGTCAAAAAGGTCTCGTCAAAGACGTTCACAGTCCACCCTTCGTTGAAGTCGTAGAGTAAGGTCCCCTGAGCGTCAAACACACCGGTACATTCATAGTACTCGGCGTCAAAATCATTTCGCGACAAAGACGTCGTCTCCGTCGCCATAATGGTGAGGACGTTCCCCGAATTCGGTCCATGCACGTCGTGCAAATTGATCGTGATGCCGATTGCGGCATCGCCAAGACCATCTGCAGATTGCGGCAAGCCATCGATCCCGTCTTCGCAAGCAAACAGACAGACGCATAACGCCGCCATCAGCAAAAGAACGAGGATAGAAACAGAATACTTTTTCCGCATGGTCATCTCTCTTCCCTCCGAGAAGGGAATAGCATTTCGTGTGAAGCGCTATTCCCTTGCTGGTTGACATTTGAGCCGAAGCTCGTCGTTAAAGTGCCTTTGCTCCTCCCGCCGGTTACGCGTTGAATTCGCGCGTCGTTTCCTTGGAGGAGATCACGGTCGTGCCGTTGCCGAGCGCTTGCACGGTCACCGCGAAGTTCTTGCCCTTCACGTCCGCCACGTAGTCCTCGATCAGATAGCCGGGTTGCGACACGGTCGTCTTCGCCAAATACTCTACGCCCTCCACGGTGATCGAGATCGCATAGCGGCTCGTGCCGGAGATCGTCGCCCAGGAGAGTTTGCCGTCCTGCGAGATCTTGATGCTGTCGGCATTCGGCTCCGCAAGCAAGGTGATCTGGTAGGAAGAATTGCCGCCGTGGCGTTGCGAATCAATGTAGAAAGTACCTTCCTCGTCATAGTCGCCGCCCAAGGCGTAGACCGCCACCTTATAGGTGCCTACGCTGGAGGGGCATTTCTCGTAATGCGTGCAGCCCACGCCGACCCTCGACTCCTCTGCGCCGCCGACAGAATAGGCGTATCCTACCGCATAGGGCGACTCGCGCGTGATGTCCACGACGATATTGCCCTCATCGGTGAACGCATCGGCGCTGTAACCGATCTCAAAGTCGGGCTCAGCCAATTGATCGACCTTTTGCTCGATGGTCCAGGGATCGGAATTGATCGTGTTGAAGCCGTTATCGCCGATCGCCACAACCGAAACGACGTAAGTCTTGATCCTGCTGAAGTCGGGCTTAAATTGATAGGTCTTATCCGTCTCGTGAGCGAACGTGCCTTTGTTGACGCCGTCGATCGTCACGTTATATTTCGTGCTGTCAACGACAGCCGCCCATTCGTACACACCGTACCCTTGGGCATCGTGAGCGCGAGTAACCGTGGGCGTGGCGAGCTTGGTGATGGTCTTCGGCGCGCTCTCGTCGGAATTGATGTACTGCGTGCCGTTACCGATCGCCTTTACCTTAAAGGTATACGTACCCGCCGTGAGATAGGAGATATCCATGCTCGTGCCGTTGATCTCACCGTTCTGCAATTCGATGCCTTCATACACCTCGTAGGAAGGCTCATAGACTTTCTCATTGAGATTGGAAGGTTTATTCCAGGTGAACTGCGTATTCGTGAACGCCGGATCGCCGAAGGTCGGCGTGGCGAGTTTGATAAAGGTCTTGGTCTCGCTGGGACGCGAAGTCATATAGTAAACGTTCCCCGCCATATTGTAGTAATCCGCAACCGAGATCATATAGAGGGTCGTGCCCTTTGTCGAGATACGGCTTTTGACGTTGTCGTTCTTGTTCACGGGGATCTGCTCGTCGTTGTTATCGAAGACCGCAGCGTAGCTTTCCGCGTGCTCGACTTCCCCGTAGGAGAGTTGCCCTTCCGCAGCGTCCGAAGTCAAGATCCGAATGTCGTTCGGCGCCGCAAGGCGTTCGACGTTCAGAGCCTCCGTATAGGCGGACGCAAGGGTGGTGCCGCCGTTCCCCTTGGCGCAAACGGAAACCTTGTACGCGCCGGCATTCAGGAAGGACAGATCACAGGTGGTTTCGCCGCTGTGTCTGGCGTCACCGCCGATGGCGATCATATAGCCCGAGTTGCCCGCAACGGCGCCGTAGCTCAGCGTTTTGCCGCTGATCGTGAGATCGCTCGGGACAGCGAGAACCTTGATGTTGACGGGAAGCGAGGTCGCCGTAGTAGAACTCAGTGTAACGATGACGCCGTTTGCCCTGCTGATCGAGCCGAGGGACTGCACTTTGTAAGTATAGGTTTGCTCGTCCGTTTCCCCGCCCAAGAGCAGATCGCCGACTTTGAATTGATTGACGGTCGAGGTCGTCACGGCGGTATCGTCCTTGTAGAGCTTATATGCGGTAGCGCCCGCGACCTTGGTGAAGTTCAGCGTAAAGCCTTCGCTGAGCGCAGTCGGATCGCTGACCACGAAATCCTTTTCCGGCTGTTTCGGCGCGGCAAGACGACGAACGGTGATGGACTGAGAATAGACCGAATCGTAAACGTTGCTATCCGTCTTGGGCGCATTCGCTTTCATCGAAACCTTATACTCCCCGATCAAGAGGTACGAATTTGCGTAAGATCTTTCGCTTTCGCCGAAGGTCTCGACCGTCTCTTTGCCGGTGGGGTCGACCACCTTGACCGAATAACCGCTCGCGTCGGAAATACCGTCCCAGTAGATGCTATTCAGCGCATTCCCATCGAGCTCAACGCTGTCGTTCCACTGCAAGACGGGCTTTTTAAGCAATTGAATGTTCTTTACGACCGACCAGTTCGCGAAATAGGAGCTGTTGTTGCTGATGGGCATCACTTGGAAGGTGATGTTCTGCTCGGCAACCAAGCCTTCGTAGCGGCATTCGGTGAAGGTCTCGGTCAAAACGACGCCGTTGAGCTTGATCTTGTAGGCGTCCGCGTTATTGACCGCCGACCACGTCAAGATTCCGTCGACCACGTCGACCGCCGTCACGGTGTCGAGATAGACGAAATCCTTTTGGTCGGAAACCTTACCGTCGAAGGAGATCGCGTGATCACCGATCGCCTGGACGGTAACGCTGAAGTTCCTGTTGTCACTGTCGTACGGGACTCTCGTGCCATCGATAGCGTCCGCGGGCGCTTGCCCGTTCACGAGAACGACGTACTCACTTGCGCCCGTAACCGCCTTCCAGGAAATGTAGCCGTCCTCATAGACGATCTTGTCCTTGTCTACCTGCGCCAGTATGGTCATGGTTTTGGTAGAGCTCCAACTTGCGTAGTAGGCATCGTTGCCCTCGACGATGGCTTTGACCTTGATGGAGTGCGAACCGACAGGCATCTGTCTGTATAAGGGTTCATAAGCGTTGCCAACGACGCTGCCGTCGATCGCGATCGCATACGCATTCGCACCATCAACCGCCGCCCACGTAACGACGCCGCTTTCATCCACGCTCAAGCTCTCCACCGTGCCGAGTTTACTGAAGGTCACGACGGCTTCCTCGGAAGAAAGGGTCGCCTTGGCTGTGATCGTCACCGTAAAACTATCCGCAGTCGCTTGATACGGAAAGGACGTCTTGGTCACGGGATAGGTCTCGCCCTCGTTGATGCGAATGGTATAACTCTCCGCATTCGGAACCGAGGACCAGGTGATCTGCCCGGCGTCTACGTCGTACTTGATGTTCGTCGGAGCCTCAAGAGAGGTTATCCCATCGACGATTTCCTTCGCCTTATCACAGGACGCTATCGAAAAAGACAGCACGAGGACAAGCAAAAGCGCGACAGTAAGAGCAATAGTTCTTCTTTTCATAGTGATTTGCCTCCTTTGTTGAGAGGTCCTGCCTCTCATATTACAATTATATCAAATGTGCGCCCCCCTTTGGAGCATATTTCCCTTCGCCCGATACTACTTTTCGTTTTTCTGCATCAAAATCTCGTATCAGATACGACCTTTTCGTATTTGACGGCAGAACGGTGACTTTCGCCCCTTCCCCGCCGCCTCGGCGGCGCCGTCCCTGCGCCCTTATGCGATCCGACGCAAAACGGATCGAAAAAGAGAAAATATTATAATATATTTTATATAGTTATTACATTTATGTCAAGACAAAAAACATATCTAACGCGGTAAACGCGTTAGATAAGCAAAAAACGAGCGGGGGATGCCCGCTCGTTTCGGTTTTGGGTTCGCTCTTTGGAGCAGCCTTGCCTATTACAGGGCGCGGATCGAGTCGACGGGCGACTTGCGCGCGGCGAAGTAAACCGGCAGGAAGGTCGCGATTACGGACACGAAGACCGAGATGCCGAAGATCAGCGCGATATTGATCGGACCGAAGTTCAGGAGGCTGATATTGATCTTCTCCGAAATCGTGCGATTCAGGAAGAAGCACAATACGTAGGATCCGACCGACGCGAGGATGAAACAGATGAGGGCGATGATGAACGCCTCGGCGTAGAAGATCTTGAAGACGTCCGATCCCCTGGCGCCGACCGCGCGCAGGATACCGATGTCCTTGCGCTTGGACGCGATCGAGACCGAGATGAAATTGAGCAGGAAGAACGCCGCCAGCACGCCGACGCCGAGACCGACGTACAGGAAGATCTCCCCAAGGTCGGTGATCATATCGAGGAAGTTATCCAATTCTTGCGCCACGGCGTTATCGATATGATAGACGACGTCGCCTTCGGTGGCAAGCGCCGCGCTGATCTGCCCCATCGAATTGTCCGTCAGAGAGATGATCGAATTGTATTTGGCGTCGGCGGGCTCCACGTACTTCGTGGTCGTCTCTTCGTAATAAGAATAAGGATTATTATCGTTTTGCGCTTCGCCATGCGCGAGCAGGAAATCTTCCTTGATCAAATACGAATAGTATTGCCCTTCGAAATAACCGACGATCGTCAGCTCGCCACGATTGCCGTTCTTGTCGAGCCAATAGAGCGTGGAATCGGTGATCGCCTCGGTGATATCGAACGTGAAGTAGTCCTTCAAATCGACAGACGCCTCGCGTTCGGCGAACCAAGCGTCAAGGGTCGGCTTGAGCGTGGCGAAATCCGAATCGGAAATATTTCCGTAACGCAGATTATTCGCGAGCGAAACGGCATCCTCTTCGCCGATCGTAACGGTTTGTTTCGAATCGTTGTAGTTCTCGTCGAGGTACCTCGTGAGGAGCATGCCGTAATACCATTGCTCTTTGGCTTTGAACGCGGCTTCCATCGCCGCCCAATCCGCCGCAGTGATCTCTTCCGCATCGTCCTTCTCGGAACCATACAGATAATCGCCGATCTTTTGGAAGGTGGCAAGGAATGCTTTTTCCGCCTTGGTCAGGCAATACAGGAGAACCGTTTCCGTTCCCTTTTCTCCGTCGGTGTCAAAGGAGAAATAATCCTCGACGTCCGTAGAACGACCGACGCTGGTGAACCAAGCGTCGAGCTTAGGCTTTCTCGTCGCGAATTCATCCGCAGAATAACTGCCGTTCTTCAATCTGTCGATCACCTCGTAGGGATCGGTTTCCCCGCCTTCCAAGAATTCGTCCGTCCAACCGCTCTTATTGATCTCGAGACCCGCGATCCATCCGTAATAGACCTGCTGCCGCTCGTCTACGAACGCCTGCAGCAACTCCAAATCGGTTTGATTCGCCGTGCCGACGTAGGTGACATCGTTAAAGGCGACGAAGGATTCGCGCGCGTCCGTCCATTTATTTGTCTTGTTGTTCTCGAGATAGTTGCGCAAATTGTAGCCGTTGTCGTACAGATAATTCCGATAGGCGAGGGTCGGATACCATTTCGCGAGCTTTTTCACAAAATCCGAATCGGCGCTGAAGTTTTTGACGTTATTGATGATGTTATTAATATCGTCGGAAGAACCGAGTTCCGCATAGGCTTCGGCGTCGTATTTCGTATTGGGATTGTGCGAATACAGATAGGATCGCATCATATCGTTGTACTTCGATTCGTAAACGTAGATCTCGCCGTCTCCGAGCGTCGGCGTGGTGATCGTCGCCCCTTTCAGATTGTGGAAGGTCAGCTGATTACCGTACTTCTCGAGCGTTTTCTCGGTATAGTAACTGTTGCCGTAGTTTTCGACGTTGTCGTCGTAGATATAATAGGTATCTATGCGCAACTTGTTTACGTATTTGGACGGAATGCTCGCGCCGCCGTAATTGTCTTTGCGAATGTTTTCGGAATATGCCTCGTAGAAATCCGCCGACACGTAGATCAAGGTCTCGAAACCGTGCGACAGATAGTCGTCCAAGGACTCTTTGAGCGCCACGCGGGTGGGATCGCCCTGGTTCCCTGCCGTTTTGAGGGGTTCGTATTTCGCGGGGATCTCGCCCGTATAGACGATGCCGCTGACCGTGAATTCTTTGGAATTGAAGCCAAACCCATTGAGGCGCACCTTCTTGCCGACGAGGTCTTCTTTCCTCGTGACGCCGTTCCCTTCTGTCTGAACGAACATCTCCGCGAAATACTCGGACAACATGATCTCGGTGGGTTTCGTCGGATAATTCCCCGTTATGGTGAATCTGATTCCGTCGAGATAGTCCTTTCCGCAGTCGGTAAAACCGTACAGATTGTCCGTCGGATAGTAGTCCTTCAGGTTGGCGGGGACGGAAGGCGACAGGCTGTTACCGTCCTTCAGCACGCCGACCGTGGCGCTCTCTGAGCTTTGATACGGGCTCTGGTTGTAGGTGAATACGCCGGCGAACTGCAGTCCGCTTTTGTTCTTCTCGGAGACTTCGCTCGCGCCGAAAAGGGTATTGGCTTCGCTATCGTAGGAGTATTCTTCGCTCTCCTCTCCCGTGGCGTTGTCGATTCTCATCGACGTGCGCGTATAGACGAAGGTCTTGTTGAGTTTCATACTCTTATAACCCGCGTCTCCGAGCCCCACCGAAATGGAATAATCGGGATCATAGAGCATAAAGGTCGAGACCACGCCGAAGAGGACGAACGCCGCGACTGCGAGAATGATCGTGAAGATCAGGCGGATCGGCTTGCTCTTCAGGCCGCTCGCGCCCATCTTGATCGCGTGTCCCATCGGCAACTTGGACTTGATGAACTTGGTCTTGCTGCCGTCGTATTCCTTGGCTTTGGGGGGGACGGTGTCCTTGAAGGATTCCTTGTCGCCGTTTTCGTTGATCTTACACGCGCGCTTGACGCCGGGGAGATCCCGTTCGTCCGCCGTGATGATCGCCTCGCCGCCCTTCTTGCGGAGCAAGGTCGCGATCTTTTTGATGTCGTCGTCGGTCAGCTCTTCGCCCTTGCGGATCGCGATGGTATCTTCCGAGATCATCGCGACGTTCGGGAGCTCCTCTTTCCCCGCCTCTTCGCCCGTGATGTCCTTGGGCGCGTTATAGACCTTAGTGACGTCCGAGATGATCTTGCCGTCCTTGAGCTCGATGATACGATCGCCGTACTGCTCTGCAAATTCGCGGTCGTGCGAGACCACGATCACGAGCTTCTGCTCCGACAGTTTTTTCAAGGTGTCGAGCACCTGCTTGCCCGTCGCGGAGTCCAAAGCTCCCGTCGGCTCGTCCGCCATGATGATCTCGGGCTCCTTGATCAGAGCGCGCGCGATCGCCACGCGTTGTTTTTGACCGCCCGACAAGGTATTCGGCTTGCGCTTCGCGTAGCCCGCGAGGTCGACCTGCTCGAGGAGCGCGGCAACCGCCGCCCTATCGTTCGGCTTGCTCTGGAGTTGCAGCGCAAGCGCGATATTTTGCTCGATCGTGAACTCGTTTAGAATGTTATACTCTTGGAAAACGAATCCGATAAAGGTATTGCGATAGCTGTCGAAATCCGATCCGGAGAAGTCCTTGCTGCTCTTGCCCTTGACGATGACTTCGCCGCCGTCGGGCTTGTCGAGGCCGCCTGCGACGTTGAGGAGCGTGGATTTACCCGAACCGCTCCTACCGAGCAGAAAGACCATTCCTTTCTCGGGGAAGACCACCGACACGTCGTCAAGCGCCCTGACTGTCACGCCGCCTTTGGTGGAATAGACCTTGGTTAGATTCTTTACTTCAAGCATAAAACACCTCCTATGCCGTTAATGTTATTATAAGTCGCGCGAAGGAATATATCAATCGAATAACGAAAAAAGCCCCTTGAAGCCCCTTGACGAAAAAAGAGACGCGACGTCTCTTTCCTCAAAAGATTATTTCTTTTTACTGTCTTTCGCCGCCTTTTCGAGGCGCTTTTTCGACGCGAGATATTCCTCGACCGCCTTCCTTTTGATCTCGTCTTCCTTTTCTTTTTTCTCTTTGGCTGCCTGCTCTTGTATTTCTTCGGCGGTTTTTTCTTCGGGAAGTTTACCGTCGTCGTCCATACGACAGGCGCGGCGGAAATTGACGACCTGCACGCCGAGCAGGATCATCAGCGGGATAAAGACGAGAAGCAAGAATCCGTACTTGCTCGTAAAGGCGCGGTAAATGAAGGTCAATACGCGCGAGATCCTTACGTATCTGCCGATCAGGTTCTCGTAGGGCGTCGGTGCGTCGTCCTTAAAGTTGGTCAGTCCGTTGTCGCCACGCGTCGTAAAATACCCGTTCTCGACCCCTTCGCTGACGATGCGGTGGGTGACGACCGCCCCTTTATAGTCCGACTGTTTTTCGGACACGAACGTCACGATATCTCCCTTTTTCAGCTCGGAAGGATCGTTGATCTGCTCGACGATGATCACGTCGTGGGTCATGATGGTCGGTTCCATGGAGTTCGACACCACGAAAAAGGTCGCATAGCCGAAAATGAAAGGTTTTTTCGATAATTTCGTCTGAACGACCACCAAAACGGCGGCGACCAAAACGAGAACGATAAGGGCGGTCAGCACGGTGCTGACGACCTTCTTCCACCTGGGTTTCTGCTTTTTCGGAGCCTGCTCTGCCGCGGGAACGGTTCCCTTCTCTTCTATCTCTGCCATATCCCCTCAATAAATCAAGAGGCGGTCATCGCCGCCCCTGCCGATTATTTCTTTTTCTTGTCCTTTTTCTTGTCTTTGCCGTCCCCGAGCACCTCATGGATATTCTCGGGAGTAACGGAGATCGGCGTGTAAGAACGCGGTACGAAAGTACGCGGGCGTGCGCCGCTCGTCGTTCCGCCGGACGCCGTGATCGTCGCGATAGGCGGCTTTTCCGCTCCTTCCGTCGGCGGCGTTACGGGCGGCTTGGGTGCGAGGATCTCCTCTGCGGTCGGCGTCAAGGGATTGGGTTGCGCGCCTCTCTTGGGACGCGGCGCGGTCGGCGCGAAGCTGGCTGCCGCGGCGGCCTTGTTCTCCTCTTCGAGACGCTTCATGCGCTCCTTGCGCTCCTGTTTCTCCTGCTCCTTGCGGCGCTTCTCTTCCGCCTTCTTCGCCTTGGCTTCCTCTTTCATTCTCTGCTTGTAAGCCTTGCGTTCCTCTCTGGAAGTAGCCACGTTCTCGCGATCTTCCGGTTTGGTAAGATCCACGGCAACGGCGGGTTGCTTCGGCTTTTCCTTCTCGTCCACGGCGAGTTGATCGATAAAGCCCCAATCGTCGTCGCCTGCAGCGAGCTGAGATTCGTCGCCGATCTCGGGCTCGGGAGCGGGCTCCTCTGCGGGCGCCTCCTCTTCCGCCGCGGGCTCGGGCTCCGCCTCGGGAACCAACTCGAAGACGACCTCTTCCGCGTCTTGTCCGAGCTCGGTATAACCGTAATCGCCGACTTCGGGCGTGGGCGCGACCGCGTTTTCTTTCTCCGCTGCCAATTCTTCCTCGGTGAGCTTATCGTTGAGGATCGAATTGATCTGCTCCTTGCCGTAGGTCAGCACGTTGACGTCCTCCGCCTGCATCGCTTCTGCTTTCTCCTGTTCGCTGGCGGTGACGTTGTCGAAGTTGATCATTTGCGCGAGCTCTTCCATATCGATGATCGCCTGTCGTTGCTGCGCCTCCATATCGGCGTAGTGGGTGGTGATGAGCTGCTGCATGGTCTGCTCTTGCGCGCGGCGCATCTCTTCGATGCGACGGATCTCCTTTTTACGAAGGAGCAACAAGGCTTCGCCCTCGATCGGAGCGATATAGCTCATTGCCTTCTCTCTCTCGAGCTGTTCGGCGAGGAGCTGTTTCTCGGTCTCCATCCTTTCCTCTTCGGAACGTTGGATCGCGGCGAGACGCTCCTGCTCCGCGGCGAGACGCTTCTGCATCTCCGCCTCCGCCTGGCACAGTCTCAAGCGCATCAAGCGCTCTTCGGCGCGTACGATACGGTCGTGCGCCTCTCTCTTCTCGCGGCGGATGCGTTCTTTCTCCGCTTTCTCAGCCTCTTTGAGGGCTTTCTCCGCCTCTTTTTGGGCGCGGATGCGTTCTTTTTCCTCTTGGATCCTGCGCTTTTCCGCCTCTTTGGCGTCCTTTTCCGCCTGTCTGAGCGCCTCAAGTTTCAGCTGCTCTTCTTCCTTGAGTTGCTGTTTCAGTAGGGCCTTTTGACGAGCGCTGTCCTCTTTCGCGACGTTGATCTTGTGCTGACGAATAACGCGGTCGAGCGCGGCGTTCATCTTCTTGAGATCTTCCATCGGGACTTCGCGTTCTCCGGGGACCGTCGTGTACAGCCTGCGGATCTCGTGGAGATCCATATGGAGCTGCGGGAAGTCGTCCGGCACGAAGTCGTCGATATTCTTGGTCAGATACTCGTTTTCGAGGTTCTTTTGCTTTTCAAGCTCTTTCTCCTCAATGATACCGCCTTCCGCGCGAGCCGCCATCGACTCGATCACAAGGGTATTGAGGTAGATAAGGTCGCGATACTTCTCCGCCACGGCGGGCGCGAGATCGCGGGTCTCGGTCACGGTCTCGACTTCGAAACCGACTTTATTATACGATTCGATGAACTGCCAAAGGACCAGCGCCTTTTTGAAGTTCGGGTCCTTCAAGATGACGTTCGTACGGGTGATAGGCGGGCGCACCAGCGCGCAGCTGACCATTTCCTTCGCGAACGGGCTCATCAAGAAGCTGCCGACGATGCTGTTGATACGCTCGACGCGCTCGATCAAGGTGTGATCCTCGGTCGTGCCGACGACGCTCTCGACCGGCATATTCGCGGTCGTGGACATCGTGTAGGTGATGTTACTGTCCTTGTCGAGACCGAAATCACTCGTGACGTTCACGACGATCTGGTCGCTGTTCGCATTCGCCTGCTTGATCAGGTTGTACCTTCTGCCGATGAAGTCCTTGGTCTTCAGAAGAAGGGTGTAGATGAAACGGTTTTCGTAGATCTCGTAGCTCTCTTCTTTGGACGTATTGAGGATCTTCGACGGGATGACCATGCCGTCCTTGGTAACGGACGAAATGAAGTTCGTGTGCTGGGCAAGGTGCTTGACCGATTCGACGGAAATGGAACGCGCAAGAGAGATATCCACGATATCTTCTTCGACCACGATGAACTTACGCGGGTTACGAACGATGGTATCCAATGCGACGATACAATCCTCAAGCGTGTCGATCCAACTCTCGTCGAAGATCTGCTTTTGGAAGCGTTGCGATACCTGAAAACTGTTCTTACCCTGCGAGATCTGGTCGGAGAAATCGGAATAAAAGTCCTCCTGCTTGAGGAGCGTACTCAAATAATATAAATATTCGTCGTACTTTTTCTTGTCTGCCATTTCCCTTACGATCCTTCTTACGATTAGAAGAGTTTTTTCAGCCTCTCGAGGTATTCTTTACACTCGGTCATATTCTCCTCGCCGAAGTGATCGGAGAGGTATTGGATATAGTCGTCGACTTCGTCGCGGATGTAGGCGAGGTTCAAGGATTCGAACTTACGCAGGATCTTGTTACAGAGCACGTAGTCCAAACCGTCGATCTCGGTGCCGCCGCACGCGACGTACACGGGAACGAACTCACGGAGCTGCTTAACGATACGGTTACCAAACGCGAGGCGGAAGTGCTCGATCACGTAGTCGTCCATTTCTTCGAACTTCTTGAGGTTCTCGTCGCTGACCTTGTGCTCTTCCTGCGCCTTCTTGAAGAGTTCTTCAAGGTGCTTGTAGGACAACGGCATCATGTCGGTCAAGGGCGCGTCGAAGGGCTTTGCCTTGCTGTTGATGTTGATCGGCATACCACGGTCGTAAACCTTATCGGAGATCGCGAACGTCGAGTCGTCGTTGTTCGCCGTGCCGACGAACCACATATTTTCGGGAAGACGGAAACGACCTTTCTCGACGTGCTTCGGGTCGGAAGGCCAACCGCTCGGGACGAGGTCGACGATCCATTGGTCGCGGCTCGGCATTTCGAGAATGGAGAGCATTTCCGCGAAGTAGTACTCGACACGAGCGATGTTCATTTCGTCGAGGACGGTCAAATACACGTCTTCGTTGTAGGTCGCGTCGTACATCGCCTTCAAAACTTCGGTTTCGTTAAACCTCTTGGTAAATTCGTTGAAGTACCCGAAGATTTCGGTTCTGTCACGCCAGGACGGCTGCACGGACGCGATGGTCGTCGGGTTGTCGATGAAGTGACCGATACATTCGGGAAGTGAGGTTTTACCTGTACCGGAAATACCCTGCAGGATAATGAGGCGCGTCGTAGCCAAACTGGCGAAGAACAATCGTATGATCTTTGGTTCGTAATACAGCTTACGCCAAGGTCTCTGCGGGTTGTTCGCCGCATAGTTTCGGAAGGTGTCGCAGATCTCCTCGAGCGAGACTTCCTTGTTGAACTCGGTATGGCGTTGCGAGCCTTCTTCCGCATAGGTCACGTCAACTTCGGTCAGCTTGTAGAAACGGCTCTCGCCCTCTTTCTTCTGGCTCGAGGTATCTTCGCCTTCGTTGCCTTCCAAGACGTCGTAGCCTTGGTAGCCGATCTTGAGACCGAGGATGCGGTCCTTTTCGCGCGTGAGTTTGACGATTTGATTCTTCAAGTTGCCGATCTCGTCGACGAGGTCCTGGTTGAGGACGCGGCTGCCGAAGAGCCTTTTAAAGAAACGAACCAAGAAATAAATGCCGACGATCAAAACGGCAAGCAGAGCAAGCATCACGAGGATCACGATCGCCCACGCGCCGATCCATTGTCCGGTGCTCATCTGCGACGCACCTTCCAGCGCCTTGTAATGCGCGACGACCTCCATGTACTGGTCGACCGCAAAGAGCTGGCGCAGCGCGCCGATCACGCCGCCGTAGTAGGTCTTACCGCTTATGCCGCTCGGTTGCGTATAGAGCAACCCGAGGAAGCCGAAGAAGAATACCTGCAAAAAATCTCTGATAAACTCCGTAAACATAGTTCGTACCTATCCTTTCTCCCTTTTTCGTGAGGGGCGAATGCGCCCGACCCGATCCCGCGCGCAGGGACCTCCCTATTCAGATTCTCCGTCGTGCGGAGTATCGTCTTTCGCCGCCGCTTGGCTCTTCAGATACTCCTCGATCGCTCTCCTCTTGATCTCCTCTTCGTCGATCGAAGCGAGCGCCGCCTGCTTGGCTTGTTCCGCCGCCACCGCGTTGGCCTTCTTCATCCTGCCCTCGATCACGATCTGCGCGACCAAATAGATGTTGTAAAGCAACAACAGTCCGAGCGGGATGATGATCACGTAAATGAAGTTGTAGCCGCTACGCACCCAAGTCAAGGCGTATCCCAACTTGTTGATATGGAACGAGTAGACCGCCTGCACGCTACCCGCGACTTTCAACGTACTATCGAGCGGCGCGTTGGGATTGTCACCCTGCGTCCTATACTTGCGTACGCCGTCCACGATCTCGACCTTCACGATTCTGTGGGTGTTGAGCTCGCGTTCGCCGTCCTTCATAAACTCGAAAGTGATGACGTCGCCGACTTCATAGTCGTCCTCTGCGTGCGGGCCCGTCGCAAACACGAGAGCGCCGGCGGGGAAGCCTTTATAGACCACGCCGTCGATCTCCCTCTCGCCGTCCATAGAATCGGACAAAACGGGCAGGAGCTTCAATCCCGCGGAGGACACTTCACCCTGCTTCGGGTTCATGATCATTGCGATGGTCAAAATCAGCGCGACCACGACGAGCAAGATCTGCACGCCCAAAAGAATACCGTTCAAGATCTTCTTTTTCTTGGTCATCGGCTTGTCGCCTTTTTTGTCATTTGCCCCCTTCTGCTCCGTCGAGGCGTCCGCCACGGGTGCTTCGGCAGGTGCCGAGGGCGCTTCCGTGACCGCTTCTTCGTTCAGCACGGCATTTTCCGCTTTTAGTTGTTCTTTTTCTTCCATTTTTTCTCCCTTACATCGAACCTGTTGCGAATTCTACGGCAAGCTTCACCTGTCCGCCGAGGATATCGTCGACGCATTGCGGGTCTTGTCCTTCGAGCCAGATAACGATGGTATATTTGATAACTTCTCCGACGTTCAGCGGATAGAGTTCGCTGTTCACGACGTAGCCGTCGCCCAGGAACGCCTTGGTCATCCAAACGCCGTCTTCGCGAATATCCGCGGGATCGAACTCGAACTTCTCGTAATCGATCATTTCCTGCGGCTTATACGCGGTGAGCATGCCGCCGGGCGGCACCACTTCTTCCAAGAGAGGATTGCCTTGCTCGTCCGTCAAGGTGTTGCCTTCGGCGTCGCACTTCGGTGCGGCGTAGACGTTGATCTCGCCGTAATTCTCGTCGTCAGGCGGTTCGACATCCTTGATCACGAGAATGCGGATCGCCTTTTCCATTCCCTTCATCGCGCGATCGAGCGTGATGATCTCGCGATAGGAGATCGCTTCGTTTCCGGTGTTTTTAAGGAAGAACGAGGTCGCGATGAAATAGTCCTCCGTGCCTTCTCCCTTATACACGCCGTCCGTGGAATAGATGTCCAGCAATTTGTGATCCAAATAGTTGCAAAGCGTGCTGTTGTCCATATTCTTCGGCGCCGAAACGTCGAGCACGCTGGTCGGATTGGTAAAGTCGTAGTCCTTGGACAAAGACAGCCACGCCGTGCCGGTGTGCGAGACCGAAACGCGGAAGTTGCTCTCGTCCACGAACTGCATGATCGCATAGGTAATGCCCGCAAGCAAAGAAACGATCAATAGGAAAAGGAGCAGGATGATGATGAGCGTCCTCCTGCGCGACTGCCTACGCACCCGCTTGTTCTTGATGATATATTCGTTCTCTTTGCGGAGTTCCTCTTGGATCTGCTCCGCCGAGACCTTGTCTATATTATCACCTTGCTTCGCCATCTTTCTTCACCTTAGGCACCGGCTTTATGTTGGTCAGCGCCAGATTGATCAGTCGCATCGGGCGCGCAACCGCATCGCCCTGTATTACCTTTACGCCGTGATCGAGCAAAATACGAGCGTCTTCCTTATGCTCGCAGTTGATGGAAGTCGTCACGATATTCTGCACGTCGGCATAGCCCGTTATCATATCGAGATGGGCAAGACGCTTCTCGCTGTTGCCGTCGTAGTACCTCGCGTCCAATCTCAAATAATCGAAATCGTATTCCGTGAGCACGCGCATACTCGCGCTCTCCGCATTATCTATCATAATCAGCGCGCCTTGTGATTTCAGCGTGTTGATCGCGCTGATACCCACGAAGCCGACCGCCTCGAGCATCGCGCAGTCGAAAGCCAGGATCAAATTGCCGTGTTCGGTCTTCATTCTGTCCACGAGCTTGGTCAAGGTCTCCTGCTTCAGCAATAAGCGGCAGCTGATCTTGGTCGCGAACCGCACGTCGGGATTCTCGTTGCAATTCTTGACGATCTCGTCGAGAGCAAAGAAGTTCAGCTCCTCGATACGGGTGCTGCTCTCCGCCATCGCGAAATACTCCTGCGGGATCATCTTGCCGAGGAACTTGTCGTTCAGGACCTGCTGCACGTTGAGGTACTGCACCGCGCCGTCCTCGTTGATCGCCGCGTCGTAGAAATAGACGATCGGAGAGGCGAGCGCCACGCCGGCGTTCAAGGTCTTCGCCTTGCTGCGTTGCAGTTCCAATAGGTCGCGCGCGGTCAAGCCGTCTTCGGCGGAATATCCCTTCGGCACGCCCCAGGCGTCCTTGAGCCCCATCTGCGAGCGCAGATGCTCGGTCAATTCGCCGTAAATATCTACGTATTCGTCGCCTTCGTGCGCGACGCGCGGCTTATCCTCTTCGCCCTTGAAGACGCCGTTTTTAATGTACGGATACTTCTCCGCGTAGGGGACGTACGCATAGCGCTTGTTGCGTTCGAGAGAATACTTCTTGACCAATTCGTCGATCAGTTTGAGGGCGAGCTGGCGATCCTTCTCGGTCGCGATCTTCATCATCAAAAGGGTGCCTTCGTAGCCGGGCTGATCGAAAGCGTCCTTGTGTTTATACTTCTTGGTCGAATAGTCTGCGGGATCCAGCGCAAGGTAAAGCCTGACGCAGTCGCCGACGACGGTCATCCTGGCGATGATCCTCTTTTGCAGCTTAAAGTTCTCGTTCTTGACGGTCATCTCCGCACGCGTGCCCTTATAGGAGAGAATCTCGTTCTTGAGCTTGCTGTATAGGAGTTTGATCGTATTGGTGGTCTGGTGGAGCTTGTTGTCGAGCGTCAAGGGCAGGATCACGAGAGGCTCTTCTTTCACCTCTTCTTCCACGACCTCGGGCTCGGGCTCTTCGGACAGACCCGCCGCTCTGCGCTCCTCGGCGCGCTTCTCGCGCAAGAGCGCTTGTTCGTCCTTCTCCTCGAAGGCGAGCATCTTGCCCTTCTTGTCGAGGACGGCGTCCTCACGACGCGGGAAAGCGGGCAGATAATCTTCCGACGCAGGATTCTCCAAACGGTTTACGCCGAGCGCGCCCATCATGATCGCAAGCAACTCGGTCGCGATCGCGAACTCGTCGTCGTTGCGCACGCGGATCAGCATCTTCGCGTCTTCGAAATCCACCGCGGTCTTATCCGCCTGTTTGTACCTTTCTACGTCGAACTCCTCGGGGTTCAGCGCGAAATAAATGCGCGTAAATCCGGCGATGGACACGCGGGCGACGGTCTCTTTGCCGCGACGGAATACCTCGGTCGCGCTCTGCATCTCCGCCTTCACGCCCTCGTAAGCGAGCAGTTCGTTCTTCAGCTTGTTGTAATAACGACGTTCACGGGTATCCGCAAGGATCAGCTTGTTCTCCAAACTGCGCTTTAAGATCGCCTTGCCGTCGTCGTCCAGGAGTTCGCCCTTCTCGTTGTAGACCGGCTCCTTGTTCTTCTTCTCTTCCTTTTCTTTCTCTTTCTGCTCGAGCAGCTCGGTGCCCTCTTCCGCGAGGGTCTCCGCGTTGTCTTTGATCTTCTCGAGGAGCTCTTGGCGCGCGGCGAAATCCTCACCGTAGACGTAGTCGTCCAACTCGCCTTCCTCTTGGAATGCGCGGAGATACTCTTCGTCCATCACGAAGGGCGCTTCTTCCCCTTCGGCAGGCTCGACGGATTCTGCGGGCGCGGGCTCGGCGGGTGTGGGCTCTTGCGGCACGACGGGTCCCGCCCAATCGTCGTCGGCAACGATCGCCGCGGCGATCTCGTCGACCGTCGGCTCCGACGCGGACGCTTCTTCGGCGCTTTCGCTCGGTTCTTCGACGGATACGGGTTCGGCAGCCGCCTCTTCGGCGGGCGCTACGATCTCTTCGACAGGCGCCTCGGGCGACGCGGGCTTGGCGGCCTCTTCGACGACGGGATCCGCGCTCGGCTCGTCGTTCGCGGGGGCTTCTTCCATAGCGTCTTCGATCGGCTCTTCCGCAGACACGGAAACAGGGGCGACGGGGCTCTCCTCCGTCACCGGTTCCGCCTGCTCGGCAGGGCTCTCCTCGGGTGCGACTTCCGTCGTGGTTTCAACGGAAGAATCCGTGAGAGGGGCTTCCTCTTTCACGGTCTCGGGGTCTATGCTTTCCGTTGCGCCGTTTAAGGACTCTTCCGCGATCTCGGGTTTCCCCTCGACTGCGTCTTCATCCTTCTTCTTGCCAAAGCGCCATTTGATAGCCAAAATAACCTCCCGTTGTCGGTCATAAAAGTCCGCCGTAAACGCCAAAAGATCGGCGTTGGCGCACTTTATGCATCGCACTTGCCTATCGATCGAGCGACCCTCTCCCCGATTTTCCTCGAAAAAATACGCATTTTTGCGATTATTTCGGTGCAACAGAGAAAAGGGCATACCCTTTCGTTTATTCATTATATCATATAATTGCAGCAAATTAAGAAATATTAAGAATTCTTAATAATTGGACGGTTGGGAAAAACTTCCTATTTTTCGGACATTTTTATTTTTTGTCAAGCGAGCCTTACCTCAACGCATTCATCTTTATGACAATTTGATACGTTTCCGCAGGACTTGCCTTTTCGGGAATAATCTGCTACAATAATATCACACAGAAAAAAGGAGTGTTTTTATGACTTTTTACGATGACATAACCGACAACGAAACTACGGAAGAGGTCTCGACCGTTGAATCGACGGAACCGACCGATCCGCCTGCCGAAAAACCGATCGAAAACGACGCCAAGGTTGAACCCGCAAACGAACCTGCGAGCGACCCCGCACCCGAAACGGACGCGGGAACCCCCGCGCCGAGCAAAACGCCCGTTCCGACCGCCGGCAGACTGGTGGCGCCTAAGAGCGGCGGCGGCAAAAGCTATCGCACCGGCACCAAAATCGCGGCGTTCATCTTCTTTATCATAACGGCGGGAATCTTCGTGCTGTACGAGTATTTCGCGTTCACTTTCCTGTATTTGCCGCTGATGGAGTCGATCGATAACATCGGCGAAGCCTTCGCGGCGATCTTCGCCTATATCTTCGGCTTGATCTACACCCTGATCTTCGCGGTCGCGCAACTGCCTGCGAATATCGTTACGATCATCCTATTCAAGAGGCTCCGCGGCAAGTCGGACAAGAAGTGGGAAAACGTCCTCTTCACCGTCTTCTTCGCCCTCTCGATCGTAATGCTGCTCGTAACCGTCATTTCCACCCTGCTATTCTTCGGTGTGAGCGCCCTCGGCGGCTGAGAAACCAAATACCCATCATTGCAATTTCAAAAGAAGGCAGTCCGCACAACTGCCTTTTTTGTATTACCAAGAGACGCTCGGCTTCGCTCGCTTTAGCGCTACGCGCAGATTTTTTACGATTGCGTGCAATCGTCAAAGATCTTGTCGAGCTCGAAGAAGTGCGTAGTGACGAGGCGAAGTCACCCCAAGAAATCAGCCATTTCTCGGGGACCCCGATATGAAAAAAACCGCAGGCGCGAGCGCGCCATTGGGGTCCCCGCAATATTGCAAATATTGTGGGGTATAGGCGCGTACTCCTTATACGTAACTGCTCGGCTTTTAATTAAAGTGTGGCAGATATGCCATCGAACGAGCGAGATAAAAGAACTCGGAGAACGGGCAAATACGAATGCTCCAAAACAAAACGGCATCGAGCTCGGAGAATGGTGTGAAGACGAGCGCTCAACAAAAAAAGGGGCAGGCGCGAGCGCGCCATTGGGGTCCCCGCTATATTGAAAATATTGTGGGGTAGAGGCGCGTACTCTTTGTACGTAACTGCTCCTTTTTGACGTTGTAGCGAAGTATTCGCGCCGTTATACGAGCTCGATAAAAGAGCTCGGAGAATGCCGCAAATACGAGTGCTCAATGATAAAAACGCGCAGGCGTGTACTTCTTGTACATAACTGCGCGTTTTTGAATTGTAGCGATGTAGTTGTGGTATTATACGAGCTCGATGATTGCCATTTCGGCGGCATCACCCCTACGCTGCCCCAAACGGAGAATGCGGGTATAGCCGCCCCCCTGGGTCTGCTTGTCGTTGCGCTCCTTGTAGCGAGGAGCATACTCGTTAAAGAGCTTCTCGATCAAAGGATGCTTCATATCCTTGGTCCTCGCGGCATAAGCGCTCTTGCTCTCGTTCTCGCCCTTGATCTCTTGGAGATCGTAGAGCGACGCCATGAGCTTACGCCTTGCGGCGAGTTTCTTCGGACCGTCGTTGGTGAAGGTCAGGGCGACCTTCTCGTTCTTCAGGTTCACCTTCTCCTTCGTGACGGTAACGGTGTCGTCATACGCCTTGATCGCGATGGTGATATACTTGTCCGCCAAGCGGCTGATCTCCTTCGCGCGATCGAACGTGGTCTCGATCTTGCCGTACCACAACAGCGCAGAGACCTGTCCTTTCAGCAATGCCACGCGCTGGTCTGCGCGTCTTCCCAATTTTCTTCTATTCATTTTCTGCCTCCCTATTGTTCGTCGTTATTGCGGAGAGCGAGACCGAGCTCTTCGAGCTTCTTCTTCACTTCGTCCAGCGACTTCTGACCGAGGTTACGCACTTTCAGCATTTCCGCCTCGGATTTCTCTATCAATTCACGCACCACGTGGATGCCCGCTCTCTTCAGGCAATTGTACGAACGAACGGACAGGTCAAGCTGCTCGATCGGCGTCTCGAGATGGGTCGCGGCGGGATCGGGTTCGTCATTCTGCATAATGTCCATCTTGGGCACGTCTTCGCAGAGATTGATGAAGAGCGTAGCGTGCTTGTCCAGGATCGCCGCAGCGAGAGAGAGGGTCTTCTTCGCAGAGGTGGTGCCGTTCGTCTTGACATTCAGCACGAGTCTGTCGTAGTTGATGTCCTGCCCAACACGAGCGTCTTCCACCGCATAGCTGGCGGAAAGGACGGGGGTAAAGATGCTGTCGATGGGAATGTAGCCGATCGGCTGATCGGGGATCTTGTTCTTATCCGCGCCGACGTAGCCTCTGCCGCTCATCACGGTGATCTCCATATCGAGAGAACCGCCTTCGTTGATCGTGCAGATATGATGATCTTCGTTCACGACCGCGAGGCTGAGACCGCATTCGATATCCTTACCGGTCACTTCGCCCGGCTCGCTCTTGCGAATGCGAACGACCGCTCTTTCGCCATCCTCCAAGGGGCTCTTCTCCATAAAGGCAAGACCCTTGATATTCAGAATGATGTCCACCACGTCCTCGACGACGTTCGGGATCGTGGAGAACTCGTGCATCACGCCCTCGATCTTCACGCCGACGGCCGCCGCACCGGGAAGGTCGGACAGCAGCATCCTGCGCATAGCGTTGCCGAGCGTGGTACCGAGACCTTTCTCCAACGGTTCGACGGTGATGGTCGCGACGGATCCGTCCGCGTTTTCCGTAACGGTGATTTGCGGTGCCTTGATTTTAATATTCATAATATTCCTCCTTGTCTTACTTGGAGTACAACTCGACGATCATGTGCTCCTTGATTCTGAGGTCGATATCCTCGCGCTTCGGCAATTCAAGCACCTTGCCCGAAAGGGTGGTCTTGTCAAACTCCAGCCACTGAGGGACGTCGGTCTTCGCGCCGACTTCCTTTACCGACTCAAACAGTTTTTTGCCCTGCTTACTTTCCTTGACCGCGATCACGTCGCCGGGGGAAACGAGATAAGAGGGAATATTAACGTTTTTGCCATTCACGGTGACGTGTCCGTGGTTGACGATCTGTCTCGCCTGCGCTCTGCTGTCGCCGATGCCGAGACGATACACCACGTTGTCGAGCCTGCGCTCGAGCAGGATCAACATATTTTCACCGGTAATGCCCTTCATACGCTCCGCTTTCCTATGATACATACGGAACTGCTTTTCCAAAAGTCCGTACGCTCTCTTGGTCTTCTGCTTTTCACGCAGCTGGAGCGCGTAATCCGAGATCTTTCTCCTGCCGGTCTTCGCGGGGCCGGGAGGATTCTTGCGGCCTTTGTCCAGGGGGCAAAGGTTTCTGCCTTGCGTGCCGTCGGCGGCGATGTTGTAGCATCTCGCGCCCTTGAGGTACAATTTTTCGCCCTCTCTTCTGCACAGGCGACAATCGGGTCCTGTATATTTAGCCATTTTTCTACCTCCTACAGTCTTCTACGCTTGGGCGGACGGCAACCGTTGTGCGGAATGGGAGAAACGTCCAAAATAGACGTGACCGCGATGTCCGCGTTCTGGAGAGCGCGCACGGCGGACTCTCTGCCTTGACCGGGGCCCTTGACGAAGACGTCCACGGACTTCAAGCCGTGTTCTTTCGCCGCCTTGGCGGCGTCTTCCATGACCATCTGCGCCGCATAGGGAGTGCTCTTCTTGCTGCCGCGCAGTCCGAGCTTGCCCGAACTGGACGCGCTGATCGCATTGCCCCGCGTGTCGGTGATCGTAACGATCGTATTATTGAAGGAACATTGAATGTGCGCTTGACCTCTGTCAACGCGGATAATGTCCTTACGCTTTTTGGTAACACCTTTCTTAACTGCCATAACGATAGCCCTCCTTATTTCTTAGAACGGCCGACGGTGCGCTTCGGACCTTTGCGGGTACGAGCGTTCCTCTTGCTGCTTTGCCCTCTGACAGGCAGTCCCTTTCTGTGACGGACGCCGCGATAGCAGCCGATCTCGCGCAGTCTCTTGATGTTCATATCGATCTCGCGCTTGAGATCGCCTTCAACGTGAAGATTCTTTTCGATGTAATCTCTGAGTTTCGCCACGTCGCTCTCTGCCAAATCTTTCACCCTGATATCAGGGCTGATCCCTGTCTCTGCCAAGATCTTGCGCGAAGTCGCGAGACCTATTCCGAAGATATAGGTCAACCCGATCTCGAGCCTCTTCTCTCTCGGCAAATCTACACCGGAAATACGAGCCATTAATTTACCTCCATTTTATTGTTTGTGTTATCTTGTTTTTGTATCTTATTTACCCGTTCGGGAGGACGAAATGTGATTTGGAATGAGATCGTCCAGCCGCCCCCGATCGAATAAAGGATGCGCTTAGCCTTGCACCTGCTTGTGACTCTTGCTCTTGGAGCAGATCACCATCACTTTGCCGTGACGCTTGATGATCTTGCACTTGTCGCACATAGGTTTTACCGACGGTCTGACTTTCATAATATAACCTCCATTAGTTCTTATCTCTCCAAACGATGCGACCTTTGGTCAGATCGTAAGGGCTGATCTCCACTTTTACCGAATCGCCTTCGATGATCTTGATGCTCTTGATGCGCATCTTTCCCGACGGATAGGCGATGATCTGCGCGCCGCTCTTCTCAAGCTCTACTCTGTAGGATTGATAAGGCAACACTTCAATGACTTTTCCTTGAACCTCAATTACGTCGTCCTTTGACAAAACAGACCTCCTTATTTGCCCGAGTAAGCTCGGAGCGCGCTTTTGATTTCGCTGTCGAAGACTTGCTTCCCGTCTAGGAGCTTGTCCCCGATGACTTGGTTCCTATCGCCGCCGGAATCGAGATGCTTGACGTTCTTTCGCTTCGGCGCGGCAACGGTCTTCTCTTCACCGTTCGCCACGTACGCGAATCCTTTATCGTCGAACCTTACTATTATATAACATTTCCCGCAGTCTCGTCCAGCCTTTGAGTACACTATACTGCCAACGAATAGTTCTTTTTGCATAAGTCACCCTATATGGTCAGGATCTCGATCCCGTCTTCCCACACGGCCACGGTATTCTCGTAGTGTGCGGACGGGGAATGATCCCGCGTGCGTACCGTCCAGCCGTCTCTCTCGGTATATACGTCGTACCGCCCGAGATTGATCATCGGCTCGACCGCGATGGTCATGCCGGGACGCAAACGAATGCCTCTGCCTTTCTCACCGTAATTCGGGACTGCCGGATCTTCGTGCATCTCTCTGCCGATCCCGTGTCCCGTCAAGGCTCTGACGACCGAATAGCCGCGTCCCTCGACGAGCGCTTGGATCGCGCCGGAGATGTCTCCGATGCGGTCGCCCGCTTTGATCCCCTTGATCCCCTCGAAGAAGGCGTCTTCCGCCGCTTGTACGAGGTCGAGCTTCTCCTTCGAGACCTTGCCGATCGGGAAAGTGCGCGCGCTGTCGCCGTGATAGCCGTCTATCGTAGCGCACAGGTCCACGCCCACGATCTGACCCTCTTCGATATAGGTCTTCGGGGAGGGTATCCCGTGGACGACCACGTCGTCGATCGAGATACAGGTGCTCGCAGGGTATCCTTCGTAGCCGAGACAGGAGGGATAAGCCCCCTTGCTCTCGATGTACTCTCTGACCCATCTGTCCACTTCCGCCGTCGTGACGCCCGCTTTGATACGGTCGCGCACCATCAGCAGGGTATCGCGCACGATCAAATTCGCCTTGCGCATCACCCTCACTTCGTCGGGGGTTTTCAGAAAAATCATTTGAGCACCTTCAGAATGTCCGCATAAACGGCTTCAATGCCCTGCGAACCGTCCACGTCCTTCAAGAGGCCTTCTTTCCGGTAGTAGTCGATCAGGGGCGCCGTCTCCTTGTGATAGACTTCCAGTCTGCTCTTGACGGTCTCTTCCTTGTCGTCGTCGCGCTGATACAGCTTGCCGCCGCATTTCGCGCAGGTGTCCGCGCCGTTCAGGAAGGCGACGTTGTAGGTCTCGCCGCAACGGCACATACGCCTACCCGCCACTCTCTTCACGATCGCTTCGTCGTCCACGACGAGGTTGATGACCACGTCGATGTCCGCGATCTTCTTCAAGGCTTCCGCTTGATAGATCGTGCGGGGGAAGCCGTCCAGAATGAAGCCGCCTTTGCAGTCTTCTCTCTGCAGTCTGTCCTCGACGATCTTGATCACGACGTCGTCGGGCACGAGCGCGCCCTTGTCGATATAGCTCTTCGCGAGGACGCCGAGCGGGGTGCCGCCCTTGATATTCTCACGGAAGATGTCTCCCGTCGAAATGTGCGGCACGCCGAGCTCCGTCTTCACGCGAGTCGCGTGCGTTCCTTTCCCGCTGCCGGGTGCTCCGAGAAAAATGATCTTCATACGCTTATTTCAAGAAGCCCTTGCCCTTGTATTGTCTCATCATCAGCTGGTTCTGCAATTGCGTATCGAACTCCATCGCCACGCTGACCACGATCAGAAGTCCCGTCGCGCTGAACGCATTGGCAAGACCGTTCTCCGAACCGATAAACTTGAACACGATGCTCGGGACAAGCGAGAGGATCGCCAGGAAGATCGCGCCGAACAGGGTAATCCTATTGTTGATCTTCTTCAAGTAGATCTCGGTGGGTTTGCCGGGTCTGACCTCGGGATGTTGCAACGTGGCGCCGCTCTGCTTGAGGTTCTCTGCGATCTCCGCCGGATTGAATTGGATCTGCGAATAGAAGAACGCGAAGAACAGGATCAACAGGCTCATCACCGCGATGTAGATCGGGGTGCCGATGCCCAGCCATTGCGACCACCATTGATAGAACTTGCTCTGCGGCCAGAAGCTCGCGATCATCTGCGGGAACATCAGGAAGGAAGACGCGAAGATGATCGGCATGACGCCGCCCGCGTTGACCTTCATCGGGATGTGCGTGGTTTGACCGCCGTACATCTTGTTGCCCTTGATCTGTTGCGAATACTTCACGGAGATCCTTCTTTCCGCAAGGTCCACGAAGATGATGAACACGAAGACGAACAGGACCACGACGAGGAACGCGATGATCAGCCATACGTTCTTCGCGACGTCGCCGTCGCCGACCTTGGTGATCGCGGAGAGCAGGGACTGTCCTGCGGACGCGAGGATACCCACGAAGATGATCAGAGAGGTACCGTTACCGATACCGTACTCGGTGATCCTATCCGCGAGCCACATCACGAGACAGCTGCCGCCGACGAACATCAGGATGACGAGCGCGATGGTCAACGAAGTGGACCCGAAGGTCTCGTCGAACATACCCTTGCCCCAGCCGAGGCAGATACCGACGCCCTGAATGATCGCGAGCAGGATCGCCATATAACGGGTGATCTGCGTGATCTTCTTCCTGCCCTCTTCACCGCTCTTGGAGAGCTTGTCGAGGGGCGGAATGATCAGGGTCAAAAGTTGCATGATGATGAAGGCGTTGATAAACGGGATGATACCCAATGCGAATAAAGTCCCGTTCTGGAGCGATCCGCCCGTGATCGTGGACATTATGCTGAAGAAGTCGTTGGTTGCGAGATTCTGGAAGCTACCCGACGCGATCCCGGGGACGGGGATAAAGCATCCCAGCCTGAAGATCAGGATCATCAGGAGCGTCAACAGCATTTTCTTTCGTATTTCCTTCTCTTTGAAGGCATTTATCAGCGTATTTAACATTAGAGCACCTCTACTTTGCCGCCCGCCTTTTCGATCGCTTCCTTCGCGGTAGCGGTCACGTACGCAGCCTGAACGGTCAGGGGCTTGGTCAGCTCACCGCCGCCGAGCACCTTGAGCCCGTAGGGTTGCGCCTTGCTGAGGATACCGGTCTCGATGAGGACCTGCTCGTTGATCACGGCGTTCGCCTCAAAACAATCGAGATCCCAGAGGTTGACGATGTTGTATTCCTTCTTGAAGATGTTGGTGAAGCCGCGCTTCGGGAGACGCCTGGTCAAGGGCATCTGTCCGCCCTCGAATCCGGGGCGCACGCCGCCGCCGCTTCTCGCCCACTGACCTTTGTGTCCTTTGCCCGACGTCTTGCCGAGACCGGAGCCGATACCTCTGCCGAGTCTCTTGGATGCGGTCTTGGAACCTGCAGCGGGATGTAAGGTATTCAGTTTCATATTCTATCCTCCTAGTCGGCGTTCTCCACCTTCACGAGATGGGAGACAACCTTGATCATGCCGCGCGTCGTTGCGTTGTCCTCGTGGACTCTGGAGCTGCCGATCTTTCTGAGACCGAGCGCCGCAACGTTCGCCTTCTGTTTCTCGAGCGCGCCGATCGTGCTCTTTACCAAAGTAACTTTGATCTTAGCCATATTACTTCTTCTCCTCCTTGCCGAGGATCTCCTCGACGGACTTGCCGCGGAGCGCCGCGATCTGCTCGGCGGTCATCAGACGGGAAAGTCCGTCCATCGTCGCCTTCGCGCAGTTGATCGGGTTGTTCGTGCCGATCGACTTGGTGCGGATGTCCTGAATGCCCGCCATCTCGAGGACGGAACGCACGGGACCGCCGGCGATCACGCCGGTACCGGGCTCAGCCGGCATCAACAGCACCTGTCCGCGTCCGAACACGCCGGTGATCTGGTGAGGAATGGTCGAGCCGACCATCGGCACCTTGATCAGACTGTTCTTCGCGGCGGTCGTCGCCTTCTCGATCGCGTCGGTCGCTTCGGCGGCTTTGCCCATGCCGAGACCGACCTGTCCGTTCCTGTCGCCCACGACGATCAGAGCCGCCTGACGCATCGTCCTACCGCCCTTCACGACCTTGGTGACGCGGTTCATCGAGATCGTGACCTTGTCGAACCCGTCTTTTACTTCTCTTTCTTTATTTCTATCATCACGTCTAGCCATTACTCTACCTCCTTAGAACTGCAGACCCGCTTCACGGGCACCTTCGGCAAGAGCCTCGAGGCGACCCATGTAAAGGTAGCCGCTCCTATCGAACACGACGGTGGTAACGCCCTTTTCGACTGCGCGACGACCGAGTTCGCCGCCGACGTACTTCGCCTGCTCGCTCTTGGTCATCTCCTTCACCGCGTCGGCGATGGACTTCTCCATCGTGGAAGCGGCAACGAGGGTCACGCCGTTCACGTCGTCAATGATCTGCGCGTAGATGTGCTTCGTGCTCCTGAACACGGACAAACGGGGACGCTCCGGCGTGCCGCTTATCTTGTTCCTGATGCGCTTATGCCTCTTGATCCTCTCGGAATTCTTATCAATCTTGCTAATCATATCAGTTCACTCCTTTATTTGCCCGCGGTCTTACCGACTTTCTTCACGATGACTTCATCCTTATAGAGGATGCCGTACAAGTGGTAAGGATCCGGTCTCTTGATGTCGCGGATATTCGCCGCAAACTGACCGACGAGCTCCTTGTCGATGCCCGAGATGGTCAGACCGGTCAGATCCTTCTTGTCCACACCGTGGACGCTGAGTCCGGTCTCCGCCTTCGCCTTGAGACCTTCGGGGATCTCGACGGTGACGGGATGCGAGAAACCGACGTTCAAGACGGCTTTGTTGCCCTCGACCGACGCTCTGTAACCGACGCCGTGCACGACGAGGGTCTTGCTGTATCCCTTGGTGACGCCGACGACCATATTGTTGATCAAGACGCGGGTCAAGCCGTGGATCGCCTTGTTCTCCTTCGTATCGTCGGGACGAGCCACGTGAACGTGGTTGCCCTCGATCGACAAGATCGCGGCGGGATGCAAGGTACGGCTGATGGTCCCGAGGGGGCCTTTCACCGTGACCGTATTGTTGTCCCCGAGCGTAACGGTAACGCCCGCGGGGATCTCGATGGGAAGTCTTCCGATTCTCGACATTCTTCTACCTCCCTTACCAGACGTACGCCATGACTTCGCCGCCGACGTTCGCGGTGCGAGCCTTCTTGTCCGTCATGATACCCTTCGAAGTCGAGATGATCGCGATGCCGAGTCCGTTCAAAACCTTCGGGAGCTCTTCGCAGTTCGCATACACTCTGAGACCGGGCTTGCTGACGCGCTTCAAGCCGTTGATAACGCTCCTGCCCTGGCCGTACTTCAAAGTAATGTTCAAATAGCTGTTCACGCCGTCTTCGACTTTCTCGACTGCGGCGATGTACCCTTCTTCCAGGAGAATGTCCGCGATCGCGGCTTTCACCTTGGACGTGGGGATCTTTACGTCGGAATGCTTCGCGGTAAGGGCGTTCCTTATCCTCGTGAGCATATCCGCAATGGGATCGGTCACTACCATATCTATTTCCTCCTTAATTACCAACTCGCTTTCTTCACGCCGGGGATCTGTCCCTTGTACGCGAGCTCCCTGAAGCAAACCCTGCAGATGCCGTACTTCTTCAAGACGGCGTGCGGTCTGCCGCAGATCGAGCACCTCGTATATTCGCGGGTGGAGTATTTCTGCGTTCTTTTCTGCTTATTCTTAAGAGCGGTTCTTGCCATTTTCTACCTCCGATTAGTTGCGCGCAAAGGGCATGCCGATGAGCGCGAGAAGTTCTCTTGCCTCTTCGTCCGTCTTCGCCGTGGTGACGATGCAAATGTCGAGACCTCTGGTCTTGTCCACCTGATCGTACGAGATCTCGGGGAAGATCAACTGCTCTTTGAGACCCATCGCGTAATTGCCTCTGCCGTCGAAGGACTTGGAGGAAACACCCTTGAAGTCCCTAACGCGGGGAAGCACGATGCTCATAAGCTTGTCGAGGAAGTCGTACATCTTGCCCGCACGAAGGGTGACCTTCGCGCCGATGTTCTGACCCTCTCTGACCTTGAAGTTCGCAACGCTCTTCTTCGCCTTGGTCACGACCGGCTTTTGACCGCTGATGAGCTTGAGCTCTTCGACGGCGACTTGGAAACTCTTGGCGTTGTCCTTCTCGTCGCCGAGACCCATATTGAGAACGATCTTCTCGAGCTTGGGCACTTCGTTGATGTTGGTATAATTGAACTTAGCCATCAGAGCCGGCACGACCTTCTCGGTGTACAGGGTCTTCAGTCTGTATTCTCTCTTGGTATCGTCCGCAACAACTGCGGTTTTCTTCTTGTCTGCCATCTTATACCTCCCTATTACTCAGCAGCCTTCTTGGTCGCTTTCTTGACGGCGGTCTTCTTCTTGGGAGCCTCTGCCGCCGGAGCTTCTGCGACGGCAGCTTTCTTGGTCGACTTCTTCGCCGCCTTCTTCGCGGCCTTCACGTCGAGAAGCGCGCCGCACTTCTTGCACTTACGAAGGTTCTTGTTATCCACTCTCTCGTGCGCGATCTTGGTCGCGTTGCCGCACTCGGGGCAGACGATCATCACGTTGGACACGTCGATCGCCGCGGGTCTGTTGACCTTGCCGCCGGGCTGGTTCGCACCACGGGGCTTCATGTGTTTCACCACCAGATTGACCCCTTCGACCACGACTCTGTTATCAGCGGGGTGCGCCTCGATAACGACACCTTTCTTGCCCTTATCTTTGCCGGTCAGCACCACTACGTTATCGCCTTTCTTGATCTCCATACTTTCCTCCTTACAGCACTTCGGGAGCGAGGGACACGATCTTCAGATAATCCTTATCCCTGAGCTCTCTCGCGACCGGCCCGAAGATACGGGTGCCGCGCGGCTGTTTCTGATTGTCGATGATGACCGCCGCATTCTCGTCGAAACGAAGGTGCGAACCGTCTCTCCTGCCGATGCCGCGCACCGAACGGACGATGACCGCTTTCACGACGTCACCTTTCTTGACCGTGCCGCCCGGGGTCGCGGTCTTCACCGACGCGACGATCACGTCGCCGATGTTGCCGAACTTCCGGAAGGAACCGCCAAGCACTTTGATACACATAATCTCTTTGGCACCGGTGTTATCCGCCACTACCAATCTCGTTTGCGGTTGAATCATATCCAGTTGCCTCCTTACTTCGCTCTGCTGATGATCTCGACGAGTCTCCAACGCTTGTCCTTGCTGAGGGGGCGGGTCTCGGTGATCTCAACGGTGTCGCCGATATGAGCGGCGTTCTCTTCGTCGTGCACCTTGTACTTGTTGGTGACGCGAACGGTCTTCTTGTAGAGCGGGTGCTTATACTTCACTTCGACGGCGACCACGATGGTCTTCTCCATCTTGTCGCTGACGACGATGCCGACCCTGCTCTTTCTCAAATTTCTTTCTACTGCTTCCATCTTTTACCTCCCTTACTTCGCGGCTCTCTCGAGGATCTCTCTGCGGCGAAGTATGGTGTTCACCCTGGCAATGTTGCGCCTGCACTTCTTCAGTTCCGTGTTGTCCTTCTGGTTGTTGGTGGCGAGATCGAAACGGAGTCGGAACAATTCCGCCTTCAGATCGTTCAAGGTCTTGCCGAGTTCCGCAGTGCTCATTTCGTTATATTTCTTTCTGGCTTCGGACTGTTTCATTATTCTTCACCGCCTTCCGTTGCGTTAGGAGCGGGCGCAGCCTCTTCTTTCACAACGATCTTACACTTAACGGGCAACTTGTGCGAAGCAAGTCTCAACGCTTCCTTCGCGGTCTCGATCTCGATGCCCGCCATCTCAAACATCACTCTTCCCGGCTTGACGACCGCTACCCAGTATTCGGGCGATCCCTTACCGCTACCCATTCTGGTCTCGGCGGGCTTCTTGGTCACAGGCTTGTGGGGGAAGATGTCGATCCACACCTGACCGCCTCTCTTGGTGAAACGCGTCATTGCGATACGAGCCGCTTCGATCTGGTTCGAAGTCACCCATCCGCACTCTTCCGCCACCAAGGCGATCTCTCCGTATGCTATCTTATTGCCTTTATTGGCTTTTCCTTTCATGCGGCCGCGCGATACCTTTCTGCGCTTGACCCTTTTCGGCATTAACATTACGCCTCACCTCCCTCGTTACGGGGTTGTGCCTTCTTCACCAGCACTTCACCCTTGTAGATCCATACTTTCACGCCGATACGTCCGTAAGTCGTATGCGCCTCGGCGAAACCGTAGTCGATGTCCGCACGCAGCGTCTGAAGGGGAATGGATCCCTCGTGATACTGCTCGGTACGCGCGATCTCCGCGCCGTCCAATCTGCCCGCGACCATCGTCTTGATACCCTTCGCGCCCGCTTTGGTCGCTCTGGTCATCGCCATCTTCATCGCGCGGCGGAAACTGATCCTCTTTTCGAGCTGATTCGCGATGTCTTCCGCAACGAGTTGCGCATTCGCGTCAGCGACTTTCACCGGAATGAACTCGATGATCACCGTGGGATAGTTGTTCCCGTTCTTCTTGGTGATCTTGATGACTTCCGCACGGATCTTCTCGGTGCCGGCGCCCTTCTGACCGATCAGGAGACCGGGACGAGCGGTGTGCACTTTGACCTTGAGATACTTGTCGCATCTTTCGATGTCCACGCGGGAAATGCGGGGTCTGTCGTCGAGCTTCTTGATGAACTTCTCGCCACCCTCTTGCTGGACGGCGGGTTCTTCGGAAGTGCTCTTCAACTCGGGCTTATACACGTTCTTGATGAAGTGGCGGATCTGATTGTCCTCCAACAGGTACTTGGCGAAGTCTCTCTTGCCGGCGTACCATTGCGCTTCCCATTCTTTATTGATACCTACTCTGAGTCCGTTAGGATTTACTTTCTGTCCCATCGTCTACCTCCTCACTTGTTCGCCGCGCTGTCCATGATCACGGTGATGTGGCTCGTGCGCTTCAGGATGCGATATGCGCGACCCTTGGCGCGCGGCATGATCCTCTTGAGCGTCGGGCCCTGATCCGCGAAGGCTTCCGCCACGAACAGGTCGCTCTTGCTGATGTTCTTGTACTCGGCATTCGCCGCTGCGGACTCCAGCACTTTGAGCACGACGGGCGCCGCGGACTTATTGGTGTTCTTCAGAACTGCCGCCGCCTCGATGTAGCTCAAACCTCTGATGACGTCGAGTACGATCCTTACCTTATAAGGAGAGATCCTTATATATTTCGCGGTCGCGCGAGGACGCTTGTCTGCGCCGTTTGCGCGCTTTTCGCTTTTCTCTTTCATACGAGTTGCCATACTTCCTCCTTATTTGGACGCAGCGCTCTTGCTGCCGGGGTGTCCCTTAAAGGTCCTGGTCGGAACGAACTCGCCGAGCTTGCAACCGACCATATCTTCGGTGATGTAAACGGGAACGTGCTTTCTACCATCGTGAATGGCGATCGTGTGTCCGACCATTTCGGGGAAAATCGTGCTCGCCCTCGACCAAGTCTTGATCGCCTTCTTCTCGTTGGCGTCGTTCATCGCTTGGATTCTCTTCAACAACCTTTCTTCTACGTAAGGTCCTTTCTTAACAGATCTGCTCATATTCCCTCCTATTAGTTCACGCGCTTGATGATGAACTTGTTAGACGCATTCTTCTTCTTGCGGGTCTTGTAACCGAGCGCCGGCTTACCCCAAGGAGTGACAGGACTCGCCATACCGACGGGAGACTTGCCCTCACCACCGCCGTGCGGGTGATCGCAGGGGTTCATAACCACACCGCGGACCGTCGGACGAACGCCCATGTGTCTCTTTCTGCCCGCCTTACCGAGGGAGACGATCTCGTTGTCCTTGTTGCCGAGTTCGCCGACCGTGGCGCGGCAATTCAGAGGAACGTAACGCATCTCGCCGCTGGGCATCTTGATGATCGCGCCCTTGTTCTCTTTCGCCATCAGCTGCGCCGCCATACCCGCCGAACGGGCGATCACGCCGCCGCGACCCGCGCGCATCTCGATATTGTGGATAAAGGTACCGACCGGGATCGAGGAGAGGGGAAGCGCATTGCCGAGCTTGATGTCCGCATCGGCGCCGCTGACCACCGTATCACCGACCTTGAGGCCGTCCGGACAGAGGATGTATCTCCTCTCGCCGTCTTCGTACTGCAGGAGCGCGATGTTGACGGTACGGTTCGGATCGTATTGGATGCCGACCACTTTCGCCGCGATGCCGTCCTTATTCCTCTTGAAGTCGATCACTCTGTATTTCTGTCTGTTACCGCCGCCGATATGCCTGACGGTGATCTTACCCGTCGCATTTCTGCCGCCGCTCTTCTTCTTGAGCTCGAGCAGGGACTTCTCGGGGGTCTGCACGCCTTGGAGCTCGTCGAATGCCGACACGCTCATTCCGCGGCGACCTGCGGTCGTGGGATTATATCTCTTAATAGCCATCTTAGTGCCCTCCTAATTAACTCAAGCTGTCGAAGAACTCGATCGTCTTGCTGCGCTCGGTGAGCTGCACGATCGCCTTCTTGTAGTCCGGTCTCTTGCCGGACGTGGCACCGCGCCTCTTGACCTTGCCTTTCACGGTGATGGTGTTCACTTTCGCCACCTCCACGCCGAAGATCTCTTCAACGGCTCTCTTGACGTCCACCTTGGTCGCGCTGAGCGCCACTTTGAAGGTGTATCTCTTCATATCGATACCGCTGTAACTCTTCTCGGACAGGATAGGCTTGATGATGATATCGTAATTGTTCATACCTTTCCTCCTAACCTTATAGCTGGTTCTTCTCGATCGCCTGCACGGCCTCTTTGGAGATCAGGCACTTGGCGTTAGCCACGACGTCGAGAACATTCAAAAGATCCGCGGAGATCGTCGTCACGCCCGGAATGTTGCGAGCCGCAACAACGGCGTTCTTGTCGTTCTCGCCGAGAACGATCAGCACGGTCTTGTCCATTTCAAAACTCTTGAGAACGGCAGCCATCTCCTTGGTCTTCGCCGCGTCGAACGCGAGGGAGTCCACGATAAAGGCTTCGTTATTCGCAAACTTGTAGGAGATCGCGCTCTTCAGAGCCTCTCTCTTCATCTGCTTGTTGACCTTCTGAGAGAAGTCGCGGGGCTTCGGAGCAAACACGACGCCACCCTTGACCCATTGCGGAGCGCGGATGCTGCCTTGTCTTGCGTTACCGGTGCCCTTCTGTCTCCACGGCTTCTTGCCGCCGCCACGAACTTCGGTGCGGGTGAGGGTGCTCTTGCTGCCCTGACGCATATTATTCATCTGCGCCACGACGACTTGGTGAATGATCGCCTCGTTGTATTCCGTAGCGAAGACTTCGTTCGAAAGTTCCAGATTGCCTACTTCTTTCGCTTGTTTGTCGTAAATTTTCACTTCCATAATTCTTCTCCTTATGCCTTCACGGAGTCTTTCAAAATCAAAAGACCGCCCTTGGGACCGGGCACGCCGCCCTTCACGAGGATGAGATTGCGCTCGGCGTCCACCTTGACGACTTCAAGGTTCTGCACCGTCACGTTCTCATTGCCGTATTGTCCCGCCATGTGCTTGTTCTTAAAGACTCTGCTCGGATCGGAGTTCGCTGCCATGGAACCGACCGAACGATGGATCGGACCGGTACCGTGGGACATGGAACCGACGCGCTGCGCGTTCCATCTCTTGATGACGCCCGAGAAGCCGTGACCTTTGGACACGCCGCTGACGTCTACCTTGTCGCCTTCCGCGAACTGAGCGACGGTCAAGACCGTCTTGCCGACTTCGGCATCCGCGATGTCGAGCTTAAACTCTTTCAAGTAGCGGCAGTTATTAACGCCCGCCTTCTTGAAAACGCCCGCCTGCGGCTTGTTGATCTTGTCCGTTTCACCAAAAGCGACTTGAAGCGCGGCATAGCCGTCTTTCTCGACGCTCTTGATATGCACTACCGGACATGGACCTGCTTCGATGACCGTCACGGGAATGACCGATCCATCCTGTGCAAACACTTGGCTCATTCCAAGTTTCTTTCCGACGATTGCTTTATTCATAGATAAAGTTCACCTCCAAATTATTTCGAATTAAAGTTTGATCTTGATATCCACGCCTGCGGGAACGTCCACGTTCATCAGGCATTGCACGACTTTCTGCGTGGGATTGTAGATATCGATGAGACGCTTGTGCGTCCTGGTCTCGAATTGCTCGCGCGAATCCTTATATTTATGCGTAGCGCGAAGGATGGTCACGACCTCACGCTCCGTGGGGAGAGGGATCGGTCCCGAGATCTTCGCACCGTTCTTCGTGATGACGTCCACGATGTTCTTCGCGACACCGTCCACGAGTTCGTGATCGTACGACTTCAATTTGATCCTGATTGTCTGTCCTGCCATTTTTGTTTCCTCCTGTTATTTCTAACTCATTTTATACCGCGCTGCCGTGTGTTTCCTGCCTCGTGTAAATTATAGGCAGGAAAACCTGCCGCAATTTACGAGTTAGCGCCCGATCGTTCGAACTGGTCCGCGCAAATTAACCCCGGAATCGGGTAACCTTGCGCATCATCCGTATGCGAAGCATTCCGAACAGCAACGTTTGACATTATATATAAATATAAATAGCCGTGTCAATCGGAGAATTATTAAGATTATTTATTTTTGATTAAGTTTCCTTAATCTTTTGACTTTTCGACCGAATCCCACCATATATGGTGTTTTTATGGCGTCAGAACACACAATTGCGCGCCCCCTCTATGCGTCGAACGACGCTTGATATGTCGGCGTTGCCGACTTGATATGCGCGTAGCGCCCTGCCTCGTTGATGATATGCATATATCGACAACGAGGCGCGCGTCAGCGCTTAGAGCGAGCGTAGTCGAGCGTCTTTCTAATGTAGATTTTTGACGCCTTGCTTGCAAAAGTCAAAAATCTGTGCGTTAGCACTAGAGCGAGCGAAGCCGAGCGTCTCTTGCTTGCAAAAGTCAAAAACCTGTGCGTTGGCACTAGAGCGAGCGTAGTCGAGCGTCTCTCTAATTATGAATTAGGAATTAGGAATTAGGAATTGTGGATCTTTGATGTATTGTTTACAATCGTCAAAGATCCGCGCGTCAGCGCTTAGAGTAGAGCGAAGCGAAACGTCTCTTTAATTAGGAGTGCCCGATTAGGAATTATGGGGCGCTATGGCTCCAACAAGATACCGCCGTATCTGTTCTCTACTCCCGGCGAACAACGCTGCCGTTGGGGTCCCCGCGATATTTTCAATATCGTGGGGTCTTGGCAGCGCGGAGAGTAGTACGAAGACAAACGCTCACCAAAAATGCGGGTATCATCCCCTCCCCTCTAAGCGGTCGCAGAGAGGGGTACAGATACGAGGAACAACAAAAGACAAGTACTGTTCCAAACACAGCGAGCGAGGAGAAGGGTTGCAGATGCAAGGCGCAACGAAAAAATCCCGCAGGCGCGTACTGATCCGTACGTAACTGCGGGATTTTGAGTTGGAACACAGCAGATGCGCCCTTATACTCGCTCGCCTACAGGGTGATGCCGATATAGTAGAGAGAAAGGGCTATCGCAAATTGTGCGAAATAGTACAGCACGTGATTCACCACGATCAGCACCCTGCTCTCGTTACCGTCGAAATAGGTCATGGAAAGCACGAGATCGGACGCAAGGAAGAGCACCGAACCGCATACGAGCAGGATCACGGGAACGGTGAACGCGGTCAAGACGCCGGCGCCGACCGTCGTCGCGACGAAGAGGGTCAAAAGGAAGGTATAGACGACGGTGGGGATCAAGAACTTGCCGAAGGTCATCTTCATCAGGAAGATCGCGACAACCAAGATCAGCGCGGTCGCCGCCGCCGCGATCAGAACCTCCCAACCGGTAAAGCCGAAATAGAGCGCGCACGCGATCACATAGAGAACGTGCCCGACCGCGAACGCCGCCATACCGAAATAGGTATAGAGGTCGCTGTGGCGGATATTCAGCGTCTTGTAAGTGACCTTGAGATCGAGGGTCAAGTCGCCGATGAGGCCGCAGACCAAGCCGAGGATCACGAGCCCCATAAAGGTCAGTTTCTCGACGGAAAGCGAGCCGCTGACGACGTAGTTATTGATCGCCGCGGAAACCGCCGTCGCCACGAACAGCAGGCTGGTCAAAGTCTTGAGCGCCGCGACGAGAATGCCGCCTTCCTTATTGCGGAAGAGCAGAAAGACGGTCAAAGCGAGTAACCCGAGAACGAGCAGAATGTAAGTAAGCATTTCGTTATTCCTCCTATAAGCTCACGGTCATTGACCGCCGAACTTGACTGTGATCGCGGGACGAACGCCGACGTAAGTACTCTTGACCGACTCCATACCGACGGAACCGAGGGCGGTCGTCGCCTCGGCGCGATCTTCCTTGTCGCCGGAAGAGCGCAGCCACCAATGCGCGTTGTCAAACTCGTCCTCCTCGACGGACTTTTTGTCATCTCTGTTCAAACTCGCATAAACGCCCATCGCCTTGGCGTAATCGGTCGCCTTTGCGGTCTTGCGAATATCCTCTTTGTACTTGCTGGTGGTCCAACCGTACTCGTCGTTGAACATATCCTTATAGCTCAAAAGGAAGACTTTGTCCTCGCAGGAGTCGCCGTTCGCGAACTTCTTATACAACGAGGAAGAATGATTGACGGTCTCGACGCTGTAATCCACCGTCGTGGTTTGAACGAAACCGAGCTCACCCGCCATAAACGCCATATTGAGGAACTCGCCGTTCAGGAAGGTGCGGATATCGCTATATTCCCAGTTGCTCGCATAGACGGGCAAGCCGTTGAACTCGCGCGTTTTGAGCTCCGAACGGAAACGAGACGCCGTCAAAACGCTCTCGGACAGAAGGAGCAACTCGGAATCGGGATCGGAAACGTCGCCCTTCATGACCCGCCATACGATCGGCTCGACGACGAAGAAATATTCCTCGTCCTTCTTGACTTCGGTGCCGTCGCTGAACTTGCCGTAATAGGTCTTGGCGTCGTTCTGGCAGGGCGTCGCTTTCACCTTCACGAAGAGGGAGTTATTGTAGGTATAGACCCCCGTCGCGTCGGGAAGAAGGGAGCCGTCCGCGATCCCCTTCTTGAGATCGGAGATCGTGCGCTTGTCTTCCAGAACGTGCTGCGGGTATCTGCCGAATTCGATGTAAGTCTTGTCGCCTTTTTCGTAGGTCGTGTAATAGACGGGTTTGCTCATATCCCAAGTCGCCACGAGGTTGACGTCCCTTTTCCAAGTCTTGTCGAGTTTGTCGACGAGTTGGTTGGTGGAAAGGTCTTTCCAGCCGAGGAACTTGTAACTGCCGCCCGTCATCACGCCGTCCTTGACCTCGTAATACACGGGGTGCTTGAGCTCCACGTCCCTATAGTCGGTATAGGTGGACGGGTTGGCGGGATTGTTCGACGCGCCCTCTTCCGCGAGATCGTAAGTGACGGTATAGGAGAGCGCCCAACGAGCGTAAAGTTCCACGGACTCGGTCGTGCCTTCCGCGACGTAATCGTCCGCCTCCTCGGTAAACGCCGCGTCCTTGTACCAGCCGAGGAAGGTATAGCCCTCTTTGGTGGGCGGATCGAGGAAGAAGATCTCGGTCTTGATATTGTAGGATGCGGGATAAGAGGTGGTGTTGCCATCGCTGTCGAGATGCAGGACGAGCGGATACTCGACCGTCTTCCAATTCGCGGTCAATTCGATCGTGGACTTCGGCACGACCATCTTGTGATCCGCCTCGGTGCTGGCGACGGTCCCGTCGGGATTGGTCCAATTCAGGAACTCGTAGCCGTCGTTCGCGATCGCGTGAATGGTCGTTGATTTGCCATTCATGATCCTACCGCCGCCGGACACTCTGCCCGCGAGTTCGTCGGAACTGATCAGTTTCACCGTGCCCGCATCCAGCATGATCGCGACCGTAACGACCGCGGCAATGCCGACGAGGACGATCAAGGCAATGATCAACCTCTTGCGAAACTTTTTATTTTTGAAAAGCTCTTTCCATTGGATCTTCTTCATCCGATACTCCTCTCGCGTACGCGCGACTATTTCGATAAATAATACTATAGCACATACGCACGCAACTTGTCAAGACGACAATTCAACGCGCATCGCGCTTTTTCCCCCTTTGCCGTCCAAACGCAAAAAGAGACGCTCCGAAAAGCGTCTCTTTGTTTGGTTGCTTCCGCGCATTCGGAAGAGGGTGATCTCACCCTCGTTCGTTATGCGGCGGGATCGATCAGCATCTCGTGCACGTAGTAGACGGGGATCACGACCTGCATGCCCGAAACGGTCTGACTGACGTAGGGTCTGCCGAGCTTAATCAATCTGTCGTAAGCATTCATTGCCGCGGTATACGCCATACCTGCATTGACCGCATCCGACTTGCCGACAAAGTACTGATACATCTGCAAGCTGCTGCCGTAATCCGCGATCAATTGCTGATAGTACATAAGGAGCATATTCATACGGCACCCCATCGCGGCGGCATACGCCTCGGCACTGCCCGTCGTCGCGTAAGTCACGACGTAGCCGGTATACTCATCCACCAAGCCTCTGAAAATCGTTTCTTTCTCGGGGTCTTCCACAAGGACCTCGTCTTCGACTTTCGTAAACTCAATGCTCATCAACGCGGCATAGTCGGCGGACGGATCGCCGGCGAGGTTGTTGGTGTAGCTTTCCAACTCGGGCAAGAGCGCCGCGCCGAGAGCCGCCAACTCGCTGTCGTCCTTATAGAAGAACAGGAAGCCGCCGTCCAAGACGTGCACGTCAACGTGCGGGGTCGGCGTCCATTCTTCTTTCGTCGGATCCTTCGGCTCAACGTTGTCCTTATCCGCCTTCCAAGCTGCAGTGCTATTGAGATCCACGGGCTTTCCGAGGATCGCAAAGTTCATCTTCTCTTCGCCCGAGCCGGTATTGATCACACCGAGGACATTGGAACTCGCCGCTTGCACGCCGTCGTGGAGCGCGGTCTTCGCGCCGAGCGCCGCTTCGGACATACCGTACGCGATGAACCACGCCTCGTCGCCGACGATCCAGTTTTTCAGATTGGTGGCGGTAAAGCTATCCATCAAGAGCTCGCAGTTCAGGTTGCTGTAACCCAAGGAGCCTTCCGCATTTCCGCCGTAGGGTCTGTCGTCGCAGTGGATCGCGAGGCCGCAGCTCCTGCCGATCTTGGTATTCAAGAGACTCATATAGGTGAGATCGTAGCAGTAGATGCTGTTCGCCCACGAGTTGTCCATGATCATGCCGTTCGCATAGAGCTGGGTCGCCTGCGTTTCGCCGGGCTGCACCGCATACATCACGGTGCTGTCTTCCGACAAGCCGGGGAACTTATAACCGCTGATCGAACCGTGCAGCATAAACGCCATCGAGGTGTTCTTGATCGACACGTTGCTTGCGTTCACCGTGCCGCCGCGCACGACCATACCGATATACGCCGCACTCATCTTGAGGAGCTTATTGGTGTTGCCGTCTTTCAGATCCTGTTGAACGTCGGAATCGTAGATATTGTTGCCTCCGATCCTGAGGTTGTTGATCGACAGGGTGCCCGTCGCGTACTTCTTGATCTGGTCGCCGTTGTAGTCGTACTCGCCCGAACGATACAGGAAGATACCCGACTGCACGTTCGCGATGCGGTAGCCGGCGCCGACGGTATATTCGCTGCCTTCCTTGCCGTAGCTGTCGTGCGAGTTGTCGATGTAGGGAAGTTTGCTGCCGTCGATCTCGAAGTAGTTTCCGTTGATCACGAGGCTGTCGTCCGCGCCCGCATGTCTGGCGTAAACGCCGTAGTTAAAGCCGTTTTTCGGCGTACCCGTATCCACGGTAATGTTTCTCGGCGTTCCGTCTCCGTTGATCAACGCGACCTCTTGGACGTTCTGCGTCGTACCGCCGAGGTCGGTATAGTAGTCCTCGGTCGTCAGCGCCGCGGTGATGTTCGCAAGCACGTTGATCTTGTGGACCGAAAGATCCGCATAAGCTTCCTTCATCTCCTTGCTGGTGTAGACGTTCTTGCCGTCGTTCAGCTTGACTTTCATCAGATAGGGAGCAAAGCCGTTGATATTGTACTTCGGCACGAAGGAGACCGTAAAGACCTCGTCGGCGTCGTAGTTGTCCAAAATGGTGGAGTCGAAGTCGATCCTGTTGTTCTCGACGGAGAAGGCGTGGATCGCCTTGGCCTTGGAGTCGGTGACCGTGACGATCATTTCCGCTTTCGTGAGGGTGAGCGCCGCGGCTTTGTCCCCGTAGGTCTTGATCAAGAGGTCGGGACGGAAATCCGCAACGCCGACTTCGAGCACGCAGTTCGCAGCCGCCTCGCTCCTGTTTTCACCGAGCGGATCCATAAAGAGGTTCTTATCGATCGAGTTGGTCAGCATCGCGCTCAAATTGGAGCCGTCGCCCATACTGTCGATGTACGCGGCGACCTTGACCTTCTTAACGACGTCGGGGTTGCCGTCCTTCTTCAGGGTGATGGTCAGGTCGGAAGGAGTGCCGATTGCCGTCGCGCGGAGCTTGTTCGCCGCCAGAGCGACGCCGCTCTCGTCCTTGTTGCTGAGGTAGCCTGCGCCGGCGTACTTTTCCAAGACTTCCACGCTGTCGTAGCCTTCAAAGGTGTAGGTGACGTCGGTCAAAAGAACGAGAGTGCTCTCTGCCTCTCCGGGGAGAGTCTCCACAAAGTAGTTCCCTTCGTTCTCGAGGTTCGCCGTCGCATTCCAAACGCCGTAAACGTTGATCGAATAGTCGTAATCGTAAGTGCCGGTCACCTCGAAGACTTCGCCGTCAAACTCGTACGCAACGAAGGAGTAACCCGCTCTCATAGTGGAGATGTCCCCGAGGTTGTAGGCTTGTCCGTAGGTGTAGTAACGCAAGACCTTCTCGGCCTCGGTGCGGTAGATCGTCATCTCGTACAAGATCGCCTCAAAATCGGCGGTCAGTTCGATATCCTCTTCCACCTCGGCGTCGACGGAGAAGGCGTCTTCGTCTATCAACCAACCGAGGAAACGGGCCCCGATCTTGGTCGGATTGGCGGGCATTCTCCCTTTCATGGTTTCATACTGCCCGATCGTGACTTCGTCGTATTTAACGACGCCGTTCATAAAGGTCACGGTGACCATCGTGCGCTCGTAGTACGCCACGAGGGTAACGTCGGTGGTCTGTTCGAAGATCGCCTTGGTCGGGATCTGCTGTCCGCCCACCGTCCAATACTTGAACTCGTAGCCTCTCTTTTCGGGCACGTAAGCGCTCAGATCGTACTCTTCGTTGTAGGTGACTTTCACGGAATCGAACGCGCTCTCGCTGCCGGTGCTGAAGCTCACGGTGTATTGATTCGCGTTATACTTGGCATAGAGGATCGTATCTTCCCCGATCGTCTCGGTCGCCGCATTGAAGGGCGAAGAGAGATCCGACTTCTTGCACCAACCCGAGAAGGTATAACCCTCTTTGTCGGTGTCGATGGTGAGCAGGAGCGCCGCGATATTGCTGCCGTTGTCCACGACCTTTTCATCCAGTTTGGTGGTATCGTCCATAAAGACCACGGTGCTCTTCTCCCACATCGGGTTCTGCGCGTAATCGGCGTAGACAACGATGTCTCTCGCCCATTCGTAGGTACCGGTCGCACTAAAGGCGTCGCCGTTCTTATCGTTCCACTTGTAGCCGTTGAACGCCGACCACTTCTCGGGCAAATTCGCTTCCAACGTCGCCTTGTCGGGGAGTGCGTAAGCCGCGTTATAATTCACCTGAACGTTGTTGCCGTTGATCACGGTGATCGTATAGGTATTCGGCAGAGCGTTCACGTAAAGCGTCGCGTCGCCGCTGACCTTGTAGGTCGCGAAATCGACTTTGCTCGTCGCGGCGAAAGTCTTGTCGGTATAGACGCCTTCGATATGATAGCCCGCCGCCGCAACGGGAGCGGTCACGGAAGCGCCGTACTCCAAGGTCTGCGCCGCGCCGTAGGCTTTTTCGTCGGCGTCCTTGAAGGTCACGGTGTAGGTGTTGATCGTATAGGTCGCTTTCAGGCGAATATCACGCGTAAAGGTGTATTTTCCGGTCTGCGGGAACTCCTCGTCGTCCAAGAGGAACTTGTCGAACGAATAACCCGCTTTTTGGGGAATGCGCGAGGACAGGTCGTACGCCGCGTCGTAGGTCACGGTCAAATTGCTCACCTCCGATCCGCCGTTCGCGGCGAAAGCGATCGTGTAGGTGTTCGCCGTAAAACGCGCCGTCAGATCCAAATCGGAAGAAATGCGCGTACGCACGTCGAACTTCTCGGCGGCAAAGGTGCCGTCCGCATTCTTTTCAAACCAACCGTTGAACTTGTAGCCGACCTTCTCCTTGGAGGAAAGGCTGATGGTCGAACCGTACTCCACGCCGGAAATCGTCTCATCCTCTTCCCCTTCGCAATGCAGGGTCACGGAATAGGTGTTGATCGTCCAGTTGGCCTTGATCTGAACGTTATTGTTCCCTTCGAAGGTGCCGGTCAACGGGAAGTCTACGGTCCTGCCGTCGTCGGTCAGGCGCGTGTACTTCACGAAGGTGTGTCCCGGGTAATTATCGGGCGCCGTCAAAGTGTACGTATCCCCCGGATAGACCATCACGGCGTCGATGTCCGGCGCGCCGTTCGAATCGATCAAGATAAACTTGGGGGATCTGACGAACTTCGCATACAGGATCATATCGGATGTGATCTCTCCCGTAAACGATTGCGTCAATTCGGGATCGGAAAACAATCCGACGAACCCGTATCCTCCCGCAAGCGCCTGCTTGTCGGCGGGCAATTCCGCCTTCGCTCCGTCCGCAACGTTGAGGGTGACCAAGATGTCGTCGCCGTACTTGACGATGACTTCGTGCGTGCCGTCGCCCTTTTTACAGGCAGTCAACGCCAAGACGAAACAAAGCACGATCACCAGCACCAACGCCACTTTGAAAATGTTTCGTTTCATATATTTCTCCTTTTTTTTATTTTTAATCTATATGAACAATCCCGCTCATGTCGCGCTCCGGCGCAACGGTCACGGTTGCTGTTTTTCCGTTCTTGGTCACGACGGTGATGCTCGCCGTCGTCGAGGAACTCTGCTTCAGGAAAGTGACGTTTCCGAGCTCGTCCACGTAAACCTCGTTCGGTTTTTCCGAATGGAAGGTCACGCTTTGGTCGGTCGCGTCGCTCGGAACGATGACGTAGTGCAGTTGGCACCCCTCCACGAGGTTCGTCACACGCACGGTCGTATCGTCGATGATCTCCCCCTTTTCGTTCACGAAATGGATCTCTTCGCAAAAGACCTCCTGGTGATAGTTCTCGATCGCCTTACCGATCACGGCGATCAAGAGGATCGCGAGGATACATTCTACGATAACGATCAGGATCATTGCTTTCTTATTCATATCGTCACCCCTGTATATCGTTGAAGTAGACCTTCAAGTTGCTGCGGTACAGATAGAGCCGCGCCGCGAAGAAGGCGTAGCCGATCAAATACACGCGCGCCCAGCCCGACGCGTAGGCGTCGATCAAGAGGAGTAGGTTCGCCGCGCCGACGAGCGCCGAGATCACGAAGCCGATCACGAGCGCCTTGGCGACGTTCGGATTATCCACAACCGCGTCGCCCTTGACGGCGTAATCGTTGATCTTGGGGTTGGTGAGGTCGATCTGGAAGCTCCACAGGATATTGCCGAGGCTGACCGGCAGGATGATGCCCGCGATCAACAGAATATCTTTGGTCAAGAGGGTGGTCGTGAATCCGATCACGAAACACATCATCATCACCGCGAGCACGTCCACGATCATCGTGAGCGTCAGTTTCGCCCACGTAGCGAGGGTCGTGTCGCTCGGCGCCGCCTTCAAGACCGCGAACTCGCTGCCTTCCGAGCTGATCGCCGACGCGCAGTTCGCGTTGTAGGTGCTGATCAGCGAGAGCGAGATCATCACATTGAACGCGATGGTCATATAGTCGCCGTAAAGGTTCGTGCGGACCGCCGCCACGATAAAGTTCATCACGTAGGAGATGATCGGAAAGACGAGAATGATGCTGAGCGCCGAATTGAGGCTCTTGGACGAGCGGAACATCAACTTGACTTCCTTACGGAAGAAGGTCATAAACAGGTTGTTGAAACGCGGCTTGCGGTCGCGATGCTTGCTCGCCGTGCTGTGTTCCGCGCTCGAAGACGCCGCCTTAAAGTAGAAGGGCATCGCCACGAAGAAACACAGAAGGATCGACGCGACGAAGACGGCGATGAGAACGGGGATCCCCAAGGCGAGGGACTGACCGAACATCGTCTTGCCCGCCAAAGAATAGAAGAGCGAGAAACCGTTGATCTTGATGAGGATCGCGCGGAAGGCGCGCATAAAGCTATTGTAGAAGGCGACGAGTTTGATCGGCGTGGGCAGGAAGGACAGCAAATACGTCACGAGCGCGAAGGTGCCGCCGAGCAGGATCGCGACCAGCACGCCGAAAACCACGGGGTGATTCTCGAGGAACTTCTTGATAAAGATCGCGGGGATCGAAATGATCGCGCTGAACAGCACGGGGAAGAGGGTCAGGAAGATCCACAGCGGCAGTATGCCCGCCCAATACGCTGCGCCCGACGTGCCCACCAACCCGTAGGAGAAGAGGAAGGGGAGCAGGAAGAAACAGCTCTTCTTCATTTCCTCGATCGTGAAGACGATGATCTTGCTGATGAAGATCTCGTTGTAGTTACAAGGGAACGCCATCAGGATCATATTTTCCTTGCTGTTATACAGTACGTCCATCATACTGCCCACGCAGGTCAGCACGCTGACGATCTGGGTCAGGAACAGCACGGTCGTAAAGAGTTCCTTGTCGAAGGTAAAGGCGTAGGTCGACTGCAAATAGCCGAACACGAAATACAGCGCCGCCATCACCGCGATGGCGGTCAGCACCTTCAAAAAGACCTTAAAGACAGACTTCTTCGTCACGCCCTTACGGATCCCGCGGAACTTCTCGCCCGCTTGCAGGAGCACTAGGTATTTGAGCCTACGCCACAGGCTGTTTTTGATCGTGCCCGCGTTATTCATCGTCCCCCTCTTTCCTGTCCGTCGCAGCCGCCGCCTCGGCAGAAGCGCCGTTGGTCTCGTCCGCCGCGGAAGCAGCGGGGGCCGCGCCCTGTTCGGCGGTCTCTACGCCGCTATTGGCATCTGCCGTACTCTCCGAACCCGCGGGAGCGGCTTCGTCCTTCTGCTCCGTCGCATACTGCAAATAGAGATCTTCGAGAGACTCGCCCGACGCGTTGAGCTCCGCCGCCGTGCAGACGCGACGCAGTTTGCCGCCGCTGATGATCGCGACGCGATCGCAGATCTTCTCCACGACCTCGATCACGTGGCTGGAGAAAAAGACGATATTGCCGGCGTCCGCATGGGCGCGCATACATTCCTTGATCTGGTAGGCGCTCGTCGGATCGAGACCGGTCAGCGGCTCGTCGAGGATCCACACTTTGGGATCGTGGATCAAGGCGGAGATCACCATCAATTTCTGTTTCATTCCGTGCGAATAGCTCTTGATCTCCTTGTCCATCGCAGGGGTCAAGCCGAACAGATCCGCATAATGCTCGATGCGCTTTTGCTTGTCCTCTTCGGACACCATATAGAGGTCGGCGACGTAGCTGACGTATTCCCTGCCCGTGAGTTTCTCGTAAACGGCGTGGTTATCGCTGACGTAGCCGATATTGAGCTTCGCCTCGAGGGGCTGACGCTGGATGTCGTAGCCCTGTATCTCGATCGTGCCCTCGGTGATGGTTTGGATCCCGACGAGGCTCTTGATGGTCGTGGACTTACCGGCGCCGTTGTGCCCGATGAAGCCGAAGACTTCGCCCTCGTGGATCTCGAGGTTCAGGTCGGACACCGCCTTTCTGTCGCTGCCCGAATAGGTCTTGGTGAAATGACTGATCTTGATCATATTCGCTCCTTCGGGATGCAGCGGCTCGGTGAGCGGCCTCCCGTTCATTTCCTTTTTGAGTTGCAGTAGGTCGACCCGCATCATCTTCTTGCGGCGGGCGAGTTCCCTATGCGAATCCTCCACGCGATACAGCACGCCGTACACCCCCCATAGGGCGAACATCAGCGCCACCGCGATCGCGAAGACCACCAAGATGTACATCCAATAGAAAGTCATCAACGTGTCGCCGAGTTGAAATTGCAAGATGTATTTCGGCGTATATTTCAAGGCGTAGCCCCAATGGAAAATCTTTTTGTTGATGAAGAAATCGCTGTACAGGAAGAAGTAGTCGATGTCGATGTGCCCGGGTTGCCCGTACGCCACGTTGACGTTATTCAGCGAAGCGGAGTTATTGAGCCAGGCGTCCATCACCGCCGCCACGAAGACGTAGAAGGTGAAGAAGAGGATCGCCCGCTTCATCAGCTTGATATTCGGTCTCTCGAAGACGCCGAGCGACACACCCATAAAGGGCAGAATGATCGCATAGACGTGGTTGTAGAAGAAGCTGAGGTTGCCCATATTCGTGAAGGGACCGCCCGTCGTGGGCAACAGCAACGCGCAGAGCGCGCCCATAATGTTCACGAAATAGGTGAAGTAGAAGACGCCGTGCAGTTTGAACACGAAGGCGAAGACCATCAAGGCGATCGCCGTATTGCACAGGTGGAGCGGCAAGGTGCTGATGAAGCTCTTGTCGGGATAAATATATTGCGAGAAATACGAGAAGAATCCGCTGAGCGCCAGCATGATCAACACGTAGCGCCGTTCGGACAGCGATCTCTTTTGGAAGAGGAACTGCACCGCAAGCGGGAAGGCAAAGGTGAAATAGATGACCAAGCGGTGCGACAACGTGAATCCCGCCGGCTCGGAGCCGACGCTACCGAACAGGAGTTGCGGCGCGTACATCGGCATAAAGGCGAAGAGGTAGAAGAGGATATAGAGCCCCATCTTGCCGAGGCGCTTCCCGATGCCCTTGAAGTCGCGCGTCATGATCGTGCGGATCAATCTCTCAAAGGAGATTGCCCCCATCAAGGCGATCACGCAAGCATAGCAGACGATGCGCCAATGGAGATAGGGATCCCCGTTCGCGATCGCGTAGGACGCGACCTTTGACAGCGCTTCGATCGGATTTTTGGAAATGTAATACTGCGAGAACGAAGCCCCCGCCGCGACTTCGGGCGAAGCATAGAGAATGGTCTCGGCGATCTGACGGAAGAAAACGCAATTCAGCACGACGACGATCGGCGCGAAGAACGAGGCGTAGTCGTCCGCTTCCTTCTTGTCGAAGAAGGGGAGCGTCACGAGCACGGCGACCGTCAGGATCGTGAGCCATTTCAAAACGACGAGCAGCACCGTGACCGTCGGCGTGAATGGCATACGCGCCGCCGTCGTGGCGGCGGACTCGCCCGCCTCGGGCGTGAGACCGATCTGCGTCGCGATGGATTCCCGCATAAAGAGGGTCGGCATGTAGAGGAAGAAGAGCGCGACGGACAGCACGCGGAAAAAGGTCTGCCCTGCGGCGAGTTCCTTGCCCTTGATATGCAGTTTTTTATCGTCGAGTTTTCTCCCGATCACGCGGAAAGCGAAACCAAACAGCAACGCTCCGCAAAACAGTATCGCTTCGTTCATATCCTTTTGCGGGTCACGGAATGATCCGTTCCCCTCTCATCGTATACGTTTGACGGATAATGGGTCTATGTATAGAAAAGGATATTCAGCTCAAATAGCAACCGTAGCAAAGATAAGGACGGACGACAACCCGCTCCTCGGTAGACTCCGCGGAATGTTTGCTCTTGCAAATGGTCTTGTCCGTGGCGTCCTGCCCGCCCTGCTCCTCGATCAAGGAATGACGGGAAAGGGTGATCACCACCGTCGAACTCAAAAGGATCGCGGTGATGAAATCCATCAAGAAAGAGATTTCCCCGAGCTGCGCGAAGGCGCCGATGGTCATATCGATGCTCAAAAAGGGATTACGCAAGAAGGTCAAAAGATTCAGAAGGATCGGATTCCCGACGCCGATATTGGAGATCGTCACGATCGCCATCGGCAGAAAACCGATCGCCCAAACAAAGGAGCAAAGGTCCAAACGTCTGCTCCGATTTACACGAAATAGCTTGTGCGTATACGCCGCGAGATTGACTGCGGAGATGCACAAGAGCGCCACCACGCCACACAGAAGAATCGTTGAAAACATCGTTTCGCTTCCTGTAGTTACTCGCATTTTAACAGATTCCCGCGTCCGTTGTCAAGAGATTATAAAAAATACGCGCGTGAGCGCCCGGAGCGAGCAAGTCGAGCGTCTCCTTAATTAGGAATTGGGAATTGAGGATTTTGACGCCTTGTTTACAAAAGTCAAAAATGCGCGCGTGAGCGCCCGAAGCGAGCAAGTCGAGCGGATCTCCCTATGCGCCCATGGCGCTTGATATGTCCCTGTCGGGACTTGATATGCCGCGCTATCGCCCGGCTTGATTGGCTTCGCCACTTGATATGCTTGTTATACTCGCCCCAAAAAACTTAAAAACGGCGGAAGAGGCGCAAAGCAACGACGGTTTGATCATCCGCCGCCGACACGTACGAAGCGTCCCTGACGATATTGTCCGCCACGCTCTGCGGATTGTTGGTTCTCCCCGTCTCCGCGACGCGCACGATCCCTTCGACGCCGATCGCGTCGCTCACGCCGTCGGTCGCCAAGATGACGACGTCGCCCGAAGCGAGCCTTTTCCTCGTGATGACGGGGCGCACTTCCCGCAAGATCCCCAGGGGAAGGGATCCCCCTTCGACGACCTCGCAACCGTCCTTTCTGAGGATCACGGATTCGGGCGCGGAGAGCTTGATGAAGTCCGCTTCGCCCGTCTTGAGATTCACGACGCACATATCGAGAGTTTGGAAGGAGCCGTCGTTCCGCATGGTCAGCAAGCGATTGATCAAGGGCAGAACGACCCTTTCGTCCACCCCCGTGCGGTAGAAGTTCTCGACGAGCGAGATCGCCGCGCTGCTGCCGCGATTCGCCTCTTCTCCGCTCCCCATTCCGTCCGACAGGGCGATCATGATGCGGTCGCCGCCGAGGCGGGTCACGGATTTCGTATCGCCGCAAGCCTCGCTCCCCTCTTTGACCCGCACCGCCTGCCCGACGATCGCGTCGTAGAGCGGCGCGGCGGCGAAGGTCACCGAAGCGGCGCCCGCGCCGAGCACGCCGACGCTCTCCGGGATCAAGCGGCGATCCATCGCCCGAGATACGGCGCCGAGAACGCGCGGTTCTTCCGCAAGGTCGCCGTCCATCGTGACGGTCACCCCGACGCCCTGCTCGTCCTCGGTCACCATCGCGTCGTAGGCGGAGACCCCCACCGCCCACAGTTCGGAGAGCACGCGCCGCTCGCGCTTGCCGTCGAACCCGATCACGCGGCGGGTCTCCTTCCTCAGTTCGTCGAGGACGCCCGCGATCCCCTCCGCCTCACACGCCATTCTCTCCCGCTCCGACAGCGCCTCTGCGGCGCGTTCCCGTTCCGTGGCGTAGCGTTCCGCCGACTCGGAAAGGGCGCGCAAAACCTCTTTTGCCTTGTGGCAATTCGCATTCAGGTAGGACGGCAGATCGCAGATCGACGCCCTGCCAGTCTCCAGCGCGCGGCGAATGGGCGGCAGAAAGAGGGGCGCCGTATCACCCCCTCCCTGCGCCGAGCAATCACGATAGCCCTTACACCCCGCGCAGAGTTCGCGCGAGAAGTCACGCGACAGTCGCTCCGCCGCGCGGTCGGGATCGTCGCTGTCGATCAGATACAGACTGTCGGACATCGCGCGGAGCGCCCCCGAGACGTAGCCGAGCTTGCCGCTGACGTCGAGACGCGCCTTGTTCACGAGGGCGTGCGCCGCGCTGCTCTCACTCTTGCCGAAGCGCGCACCCAGCCGTCGATAGAAGGGCTCGGGCAGGAAGGCGGCAAGGACGGCGCCGCCGAGCATCATAGGGAAGTTCAAGGGAGAAAGGGAGATCGCTCCGAAGAGATACAACACCCCTTCCGCGACGGGGAAAGCAAAGCCTGCGATCCGCCGTTCTTCGCGGGTCGCTTCCGCTAAGATCCAAGCAAGCGCCGCCCCGATCGGCAAGGTGGGATCTCCCGCTACCGCCGCCGCGCCGACGGAAAAGGCGAAGGGGATCGACCCGCCTTCCGCCCCGAGGAGCGCGGAAAGGGGGAGCAACAGCGCAAGCAAAAAATAATAGGGCGTGACCCCAAGCCACATGACGCCGTACGCGCCCGCGCCGAAAGCGAAGGCGAACAGAAGCGCCAAGGGCAGCTCTCGCCCGAAACGCAGAAATCGCCGTCCGCCCCGCCCCACGAGCCGCAGACAAAGGAGCGCGAACAGACACGAGAGCGCGCTGTTTGAAAGGAAGAGGAAGATCGCCTTGGTCGGCAGAAAGATCATCGTCAACAGTTCTGCTAAAAATGCGGAAATTACCGTATAAAACGAATGAAATCGCCGCTTGAATATCAGCGGCAAGAGCCTAAGGACGCCCGCGCCCGCCACCGCGAACCCCGCCGCGATCAAGCCGTAGATCGTCGGTTCGGCGAGATAACGCGCGACGAGATAGGCGACAGAGAGCGCAAAATAGTTCTCCCCCATCACGACCAAGGAAGTATAGGCGCCGAGATAAAAGGGCGACAGCCCGAGCGGAAACTTCGCCGCCGATAAAAGGTAGGTCAGCGCGAAGGAGATCCCCGCCATAGCGAGCGCACGCAACAGTTTCGCTTTCATAGGGGCATTTTACCGCTTCCGATCTGCCGAAGAACCGCCCCCTTTGTCGGAAAAGGCGGGATCGAGTCGGAATATGCGGGGACGAATAGCGCTCGCGAGACGCGTCCATACTACTGAAAAAAGGAGAAAAATATGGACGCGATCACACAAACCAAGACCCGACGCATCTTTGCGGAAAACGAAGAGGAACTCCTGAACGAGTGTATGAAATCGGTACTGTTCGGGCTGCAATCGCTGGACGTCGTGGAAAAGACGGCTGTCGGCGAACTCAACGCCTACGTCAAACAGCTCATCGGGGAATACGCCGCCCTCTCGGAGCGGATCAGCCGCCAAATGCAGGATCTCGACATCGAGCCCGAGAGCTACGGCTCTTTCAAGCAAAAATGGCAAAAAAAGATGGTCAAACTGTCGATCTTCGGGGACAAGAGCAACAGCAACATCGCGGAGAAATTGATCAAGGGGACGAATATGGGCATCACCGACCTAACCCGCTCTCTGCACGACAACGCGATCTCGGTCAGCGACGAGACCGCCGCCATCGCCTCGGACACCCTGTCCTTTTTCGCCGGCACCGTCGAGGCGCTGAAGAAGTTTCTATAAGAAAACCCCGCGCGGTCAATATCGTTATGACGGCGCGGGGATCTCTCAAATCCCCAATATCTTCTTTTTCTTCGCTTCGAATTCGCTCTGAGTGATCAACCCCGAATCCAATAGCTCTTTCAGTTTCTTGATCTCCTCGACCGAAGATCTTTGCGGCTGCGGTGCACTTTGTCCGTTGTTTGCAAGCATTCTCGGCACCCGATCTTGATATGCGACAAGCGCCTCGTCGGGTAAGCATAACAAAATAATGAACCCGAGCAATCCCAACAGCAACCCAAGAAAGAACCAACCCACTTCGCTCTTTCCTTTGTCATATGCTTTCACCGCACAAACGATTGCCCAAACGAGACGACTGATCCCCACAATAATGCCGATTAACATACCTCTCTCCCTCTTATAAATTAGCACCAAGGCGCTACTTTCTTTTATAGTATCACCTTGGCGCTAAACTGTCAATAGTCATATCATCAAAGGAGAAGGTCGTATGGAGATCCGAATCGCCGAAAGGATACGCGAACTAATGCGCGCAGAAGGATTGAACCAAAGTCAACTCGGAGAAAAGATAGGCGTCCGACAAAATACGATCAGCGCTTGGCTCCTCGATAAAAAAGAGCCCTGCATTCGTTCGCTGTGGCTCCTTGCGGACTATTTTGACGTGGATATAGACTACTTGGTCGGGAGAAAGAACTTTTAGTTTACAGTTACTCCGACCTATGGTCGGATCATTTTTTTATCTTTTTCTTCTTTATGTGCTTGCGTGGCTTCTGCCCCCACAGGGAGAGCATGCTGTCCGCCTCGTCTTTATTGGCTTGGATCATTCGGTCGGTCGGGTTGATATTTCGTTTGTTGCGCGTATTCATACCGATAGTATGCGCGCCGAACAGGGAGCCATTCCGTCCCTTATTCTCCCTTGGAAAATGCCTCGAGTTTCGAGCGGAACTCCCCGACGACGCGAGGGTCGTAGACGTATTCGCCGCGCGGCTTTACGAAATTGCGACTGCCGCGTTCCTCCCCCTTGTAGCGCGGGATCAATTGCACGTGGTAGTGATTAGCGAGCCCGTCGCACATCGTGCAAAGGTACACCCTTTCCGCCCCGCAGACCTCGCACAAGAGGTGCATCAGAACCTTCGCGAATCGCATGATCTTCGCATTCAGCTCGTCGGGCGCCTCGCTCATATCGTGATAGTGCGGCACCGACAAAATGCACAGATGCCCCACCGCCCGCGGGTTTGCGACGAAAAGGATCTCGATGTCGTCGTCGAGATAAAGTCGCTTGTCCGTATCGTCTCCGAAGATCGCGCCGTTATACTTACGATTCAGGCAGGTCGGACAAACGCCGAGGTCGGTCAATTCTTTCGCCGATAGCTTCAACAGATCTTTTTCTTCCAAAACACTCTCCCCCGTCAGTCCTCGATCGGATATTTTTCGAGCAGATATTCGCGGATACCGGGCGTTTCGGGATCACGTTTGGGCACGCCTCTGTCGATGGCGCGGATCGCTTCCATCTCCTCTGCCGTCAAGGCGAAGTCGAATAGGTCGAGATTGGAACGAATGCGCTCCGAATGCACGGATTTCGGCAGGACGATCAACCCTTCCCCGAGTTCGAATCGCAGAATGATCTGCCCCACGTCCTTGCCGTATTTCTTCGCGAGCCCCAATAGCAATTCGTGGTTTAACAGTTCGGGATTGCCCTGCCCGAGCGGCCCCCAGCATTCGACTGCGACACCCTTCTCCGCAAGGAACGCGCGCAGTTTCTTCTGTTGCGAAAGGGGGTGACACTCTATTTGATTCACACTCGGCAGGGTGTCGAACTGCGTAACGTACCGATTCCATAGATTGATCGTGAAGTTGCTGACCCCGATCGACCTGAGCCGCCCCGCCGCCTTGCCTTCCTCAAGCGCTCTCCAGGCGCCCACGACGTCCCCGTAGGGTTGATGAATCAGGTAGAGGTCGATATAGTCCACCCCGAGCTTTCGAAGCGAACGTTCGACGCCGAGCTTTCCCCGCTCGTAGCCAAAATGCGTGATCCACAGTTTGGACGTCAGGAAGATCCGCTCCCGCGGAATGCCGCTGTCCTTCATGGCGCGTCCGACCTCTTCCTCGTTGTAATAGACCATCGCGGTGTCGATATGGCGATAGCCCGCGTCGAGCGCCTCTCTGACCGCCCGATAGGTACTGCCGTCCGAGGGGACGCGAAACACCCCAAACCCGACCGACGGGATCACCACGCCGTCATTCAATACGATCTGTTTCATATTCTCTCCTTCCCCTGCCTCTGCGGCGGGCGTCCTATCGGCAGTATATCATTTCTCGTGAGATTCGGTCAATACGTGACGCGCTTGATCGCGCCTCGCCATGGTCAACGTGATTTTCTCTTATTTCTCCGCGTCTTATTATCAATAGCTGCTTGCAACCGGGACAAAAACACGCTGTGGTGACCGTAGCGCAACCTGTTTCGATACAGGTTTAATATTACGAAGTAATATTATTTCCGCTCAAGAAGGCGCAAATAAGCGAGCTTGTAGTATAATACCGCATAACAGAGATGGTGTGCCCTGTTCTTCTCCGTCACTTTGACGATGGGATCGGTGCACGCGGTAAGCGCGCGCAGATCGAGCGGTTTTTTTAGGCGGATCTCTTCAATGGTGAACCAAGGCGGCAAAAACTGCTTTTCCTGCATAGCGAGATAAACGGCTCCATCCGAAAAGGCGCCATAGCTCGGCTTTCCTTTCTGCTTTTCTTCCTTTTTGATCTCGTCAAGCGCGGATTGCTTCATCACGTTCACCGAGCAATTACACACGACGAGGTTTTCTCCGTAGGTATCAAGTAGGTGCTGCATGAATACGCCGCATCCATTCACTTCAACGTCGATATCAACGTTCGGCACGCGAATCTCCGTTTGAGGGGCGATGTCGCACCGCATCGGATCAAACTCGGTGATTCCGAAAAGATATGCGATGTAAAAGGACGGATAAAAAGTACCGCGAGCACTGAAAAGGATGTCGTGCTCCTTCAGCCACTTTGTTTCATCCGCTAAGAACAAAAACAAGTCGGCTGAATCTGTTTTTTCTATAACTGTGAGCTCTTCTTCGAGCCTCTTTTTCATCTCGAAAGTGAGCGCGCTTTGGGGTAGGCGTTTTTCGATACGCTCGCGCAGCTTTTCGATGGAGGTCTCAACGTGGAATACGTTGAGTTGCTCCTGCTTCAAGAAGTAACTTGCATTCTTAATATTCGTGCGCCTATCGCCCGCCCAAACGGGGACCGACCTCACGTACCCCCATATCTTTTGAAAGAGATATCCGAAGCAAGCGCCCAGCCCTTGTTTTTCGACGGTGGAGAGTTCTGTCGTAAAGACGTCTTTGTAATACTTCACGAAGGTATAAACGGGCGGGATTTGAAGAACGTCGTTGCAAAAGCGGATCTTGTCATAAAGTTCGAGTTCTTCCAAACTTTTGAGAAAGGTCTCAAAGTAGGGAGACCCTTCGACGAAGGCGCGCTTGCCCTTATAGTTGCGTAAAAAGTCATCCGTATTAAAAACGATCATGGTAGGTTTCTCCTTTTGCGGTTTTTCTGTGTGGACGTAGCGGATCTCTTTCGGGTTCGTGCGTTCGATCAATGCCTCTATCGCGCCGCCATCCGCGTGTCCCGACGTGTGCAGATCGACCACTTGAACGCCGAGGTCGCGCAACTTCTCGAAAAACGCTTCGTTCTCCTGCTTATAGCCCGACCACATGGAATATATCACGACCGCGCCCGAAAGGTCGCGAAGTTCGGCGAGTTTTTGGAGATAGTCCTCCATATTCATCGAAATCATCATGCAAAATCTATCGAGTTTTGAGATAGCGTCCCGTCCAATCACCTTTTCGCCGTACTTCTTTTTCTCAAGGTCGTGCACGTCCGGGCTCTGCTTGCGCGGGAAGTATTCGTAAACGTCGGCAAAGGTCTTCGGGTTGGGCGCAGTATCATAGTGCCGCAACGTTTGCACGTGGATGGGCGTCATCAAAAAAGGTGTAGCCGTCTTTTTGCAAGCGCGGTAAAAACTCACCGCTCGATCCAAATTGCTTGCACTCTGGATGAGAAAGATTTCCTTGTGCTCCTTCATGATCGCCACGGCTTTTTCTTCCAATTCCCGCTCGGTCATGTTTTGAGGAGAATCTATGGTCTTTTCACAGATCAGCAAGTCCACTTTTGAGGGGAGCCTGCCAAGCAAAGCGGAAAAGGATTTTCTGCCATTAGAACGGAAATCCCCCGTGTACAGGATGGTCTTTTTGCCATCCGAGACCTCGATCATATAACTATCAAAAGCGGAATGGTCGCAAAGGTGCGGGGTGAAGGTGATCTCTCCAACGGAAAAAGATCCTTCGCTTTGCATAAATGCGACCTTGCGAACATTCTCTCGACAAATCGCACCTCTTTCTTGCAAATAGTCAAAAGTGACCTTTCCCATAAAGATCGTATCTGCGGCAAGCGGTACGTTAAGCAAACCGCTATGATCCGCGTGAAAATGCGAAATGATAATTGCCGAATAGCGCTCTTTGCAAACGTATTCCTCCACAAGGGGCGTGGAATTACAAGGAAAAATCGGCGTTCCGCACTCCAAGAGAACTCTTGTGCCTGCTTTTTCTATCTCGATCAGGGTTTCTCCTATCTTATCCTCGCCACGCAAAACCGTGCAGTTCAAATCCTTGTTTTCTTTCATTTTTCACTCCTTCGGCGCGTCTCGCACCTCTTTTCTAAAATCGTTTTCAATATATAAATACCATATTCATACGTCTTTTGTCAAGTTCAATCGGGATATTCCATATTGCAAAACATCGATCAAAAGAAAAGGGATCTTCTAGATCCCTCTTTTAAAAAACTTATTTGTGTTTGAGTGGTTTTATTGGCGGAAATGAGATTTTCAGCCTTTCCGAAACGGCTTCCCACGTCGTGCAACCGTAATAGGCGGCGGCGATTTTTTCGCGAATGGCATCATCGATAGGGACGGTTTCGATATTCATATCCCTTTCAATTGTTTGTCGTTGTTTGAGCTCGTCGATGTTTTTGAAGTCGTAGGGCAAAATATAGAAGGCGATAATCTTTTTGTGGGCTCCCTTTTGGCGAAGGTACTCTATCGTATTTTGAATATGTCGAACCATTTGGCTACGATTGGCAATGTATCTTACTTTTTTCGTCGTACCGGGTTCTGTCCACTTCCCCTCTACGAGCAAAATACAATTTTCGTTTTCGACAAACAGATCAGGATACGATCCTTTTTCTAATTTTGCCCAACCTTTTAAGTGTTTAAGTGCTTCCTCTTTTGGGATTCTTCCCTCTGCAAAGCGTAATCGCTCTTTCGTTGTTTTTTCGCTCACCCTTTTTTCTTTTTCTTCCGCTGTTAAGGCTTTTTTGAAAAAGGCGCGGGCGCCGTCTTTGTCCTCGGCGATCGCAGAAAGGATTCCTTCCAAATGGCTGCGCGGGGGCGGCAAATGTTTTTCCTTCTTTTGTCTTTCACTATCGGAAAAGAAAACGTCTTCATTGCGAAATTCGCCGAAATTCACGTCGCCGCAACCAATCAGATCGAGCAAATCATTTAATATATCATGGTGCTTGAGCAGGGTTCTGCCAAGCGGTGCCACGTGCGTTTTGGTACTGTTATTTTCCCCCATCGTTTTCTCCTTGTTTGTTTTATGTTAGCACAAACCGAACTTCCCGTCAATAGAGGATAATATGCGCCTGATGCCCTCTTGCATATAAAAAAGACTCCCTCGCTTTGAAACGAACGAGTCTCGCTTGGTGAACTTTTTCACACCGTATCCGAACCGTTTTAATATTACAAAGTAATATTAATTTTCAACCAAAACCGCATGGCTGATTGCTTTTCCGTTTTATGATCATATTTCTTCATAATAATAGGAATAGTCTATCCCTTTCATTATGATCTCGCGATTTTCGGCGTCCGTCGTCAGGGCGCTTTTCAGCAGAGCGAAGATGTCGGTACTATCCGCTACGCTCTTTTTCATTGCGGCGAGGTAATCGTTTTTATCAATGACGCTCCAATCTACGCATACGCCCAAATTCTTTTTCAGCATCAGGTCGAGCCAAATGCGCGTGCTTCTGCCGTTGCCTTCCATAAAGGGGTGCGCTACGTTCATCTCCACGTACTTTTTGACGATTTCCTCAAGGGTGCTTTCGGGCATCGCGTCGATCGCGGCGAGCGTTTCCGAAAGATACATTGCAGGGGCAAAGGCGAAGCCGCCTTTTGCTATATTGCAGGTACGGATCTGTCCCGCGAAGTCATACAGCCCGCCGAAGATATATCCGTGGATTTCTTGCAATCCTCTTGTGGTTCCTACTTCGATCTCGCTCACATATCCGCTCTCAAAGAGTTCGTACGCTTTCTTTTTGCTCTTTTCATCGATCGATGTTTCGAGGTTTTTCATCCAACGCAAGAAGACGTCGGACTTTTTGCTTGGGATCAAGGCAATTACCGTGTTTAAGTCCTTTTCTTCCACGACGTCGGTGTTATAATACTTGCCGTCTTTTGCTTTCAATTTCAGTTGTTTGCAAATTGCAATCAACTCAGGGTTTCTTCGCTTGATCGTAGCCCAATACACACGAGGATTATTGCTTTTTGTGAGTGCTTCCGCGATGTCCGTAGCGCAAAAATACCATTTGGCACTTTCCTCTTCCCAAACGGCGCGCACAGGGATGTTTTCAAAAAAGCGGATAGACGTCTTGCGCATAGGAATATTATATCATACCGACATTGCAATCACAAGAGGCATTTAGATAAGTGAATTGTCAAACTGAGTGCAACACTTTTTTAGTTCAAGATCAAACAAATCTGCAGGGGACTTTTAGTTAAGTACTTTCCCAGGGCTGGCGTTAATCAAAGCCAGATTCTTTTTTAATCCCTTCTCTCCCACGCGGAAGAGATCGCGCCCCTTGGGGTAGAACTCTCGGAGCAATCCGTTACTGTTTTCGTTTGTTCCTTTTTGCCAAGCACAGTACCTCCGTATTTTATATTTGCCTTTCGGCAATGCGGGAGGAAGCAAGGTTTCTTATAATTCGACAAAATAATCGGCTTCCCGAGAGTCAACGAGATAACAAAAAGAATATCGTTTGGGGCATAAAAAAAGAGGTCGGACCATAAATCCGACCTGTCGTGTTTAGTTGATATTGTTTTTGCCGTTTACTCTCGGAGAAACTTTGGTAAACTCCAAGAGGGCGGAAGGCAAAAAATACGGAAATATAGGAAGAATATAAGAAAAGGATTTTGACTCGCTTTATGGGCGCGTCAAAATCCCGAATGGTGAACTTTTTTGCACCGTATCTGACTCACTATTTTAATATTACAAAGTAATATTAAGTCGTGAAATCAGATGTCCAAACACAATCACAATTTGCGGATTAGGTGACCTGCGAATAGGGTTGTGCATAGTGCTTGCGACCCTTCCATTCCGGCAAGAGCAAAAAGCCTCCACAGATAAAAAGTCAAGCCTATTCGTTTCAAGATATTATTGCGATGGGCGTTATTCCAAGGGGATGGAGCAATATTCCATATCGGACGTTATGGAGGAAGCCGTCGCTTGTCCGTGCGCCATCGGCACGAAGCGTGTCTGCGCCAGCAGCGCGAGCGACGACTTGTTTTATACAAATACACGTCCGAGTGCCAATCAGCCGCTTTAATAAGAACGCTTAATGTATAATAATATTTCTTAATGTTTCCATTTTTTTCTGTATAATATAAATGGAAGGAGGTTTTTCGCAAAACAAATAGGAGGATAAAATGGATTCACAAGACGAACGCAAAATAACGCCAAAGAAGGTATTTCTGGTTATTTGCATAATTGGATTGATCGCTGGGATTATGTTATGGGCATCCGGGAAAACAACCGAAACATATGATGTCGGCGATTTCAGAATCAGTCGTGATGCGCGATATACAGATAAAACAGAAGATCTTCTACATGACAATGAAACGTGTACTATTAAAGGAAGTGAGATTACCGTCACATCGACAAATTATGGTTTGTATTTTTCCGGAATGATAATAACCATCGTCTTTGGTATTATTGATGGAATATGGGTTTGGAATTATTTAGAAGACAGACGTTTTAATTCTTAAAAAAGGAGGATTGTATGAAAAAGAGAATTGTTGATTTGGTTTTTATCTTGGATGCGAGCGGATCTATGTCGAGCTTAACGGCAAGTACAATCAAGGGCTTTAATGATATGCTAAATAAGCAAAAAGAAAACCTGATGGATGATGAAGTGTTAGTCACGACGGTAACTTTTAATACTTCTGTAAAATATCTTTCCTTCTGTGAGAGAATTGAAAATATTGAACCTTTGACCGATAAAACTTATTATGCTAATGGGTATACTGCGCTTAATGATGCGGTAGGTTCGACGATAAATAGAGTATCTGAGAAGCAATCTCTATCTAAGAAGAAATCAGCAAAGCGCAAGACAATCGTCGTTATTACTACCGATGGTTATGAGAACGCGAGTAAAGAATATACCCGTGCCCACATCTGCGATCTCATTAAGAACAAGAAAGAGCTTGGCTGGGAGTTTATCTTTATGGGGGCAGGTATTGATGCGGAATCGGAAGGTTCGGCACTAAGTATTGATAGATCCAACTGTTTTGCGACCGAACATAGCGATGATGGCATATTAAGACAAATGTCTTACGCTTGTTGTCGGATCATGGACTTGAGAGATATTCCTATTTCAGATCTTCCAAAAGAAGACAATGAGAGGGGAGCTCTTCCCGATTTTCTAAAAGAGGATAAAAAGTAAAATATACTATCTTGTAAAAAAGCATGAGAAAACACAAGAGTCCGCAGAGACTATTGTTATTAGTTCGGATCACATTCTTGATGATAATTGGGATAGAATAAAAGAAGTCATTCCACTTGATAAAAATGTTGTGAAAACATAGCTAATCGGGGTTGTTGAAGAAACAAAGAAGCGAATTAAGCGAAACATGAGATTGGTCGTCCCGCAATTTTACAACAACCAGATTATGTATTTAATGCCAATAGAGATTCCCATTGCGGATGGACAAAAGGCCGTAAGGGCGTTGGCCGTAGAATTGACCGCAAACAATGTGTATCGTGCTAACACAATATTCACAAAAGCAATGGCATATGAGAAAGCGCGGTTATTAATGAAACCAGAGTCCAACTGGCTAATATAGAATAAATGCGCAACAGAGCTTCCGTTGCGCATTTTTCGTTCAAACAATAGACTACTAACTCGTTTGTTTAAAGATCATATTTCGAACGGGGCAGAAAAGTCGCCCGTTTCTTCCTTTTTGTTAAAAGACCCAGCTGCATGGAGCAACTGAGTCCCAAGTGGTGAACACTTTTGCACTGTATCTGAACCGATTTTAATATTGCGATGCAATATTAGTATGATCAAATTTCTTTGTTAAATTCTTTTAAAGAATCAGCCACTTTGACCCAAATACGGCGAGTGAGCAAGTCGCTGTTTTGTTTGTCATATTTATAAACTCCAAGTATGGCATGTCCTTTCGTTTTGTTGACAACCAACCTGTAAGTTTCCGTAAAACTCTGATGGTTTGGAAGCATTTTTTTGCCGACAAAGTGTTCTATGACGCGATTACCATCGATCTCGTTCTTCCATCCATAACGCACCCTTCCGTCGAATTCCACCATCCATACTTTTAGCGTGCTTGAATATTCCCAAGTGCACGGCTTCCAGTAGCTATAATGTGTTCCGAAATTTTTATTCAAAAATTCAGCATTTGTCATTAAATATATCCTCCTTTTTAAAGCTCAGGCATTTTTCTCTATCTTTCCGAAATGGAAAATCCGAGGCGCTTTGCTTTATTGATGAAATTGTTGATATTCCCACTCCCCCATTGTGTACAAACATACATTATGCCATCCATCAATCTTAATTCTTCGTCCCGTTTCGTAAAGAAACGCTTATCCGGATCAGCGCACCTCTTTATGGCTTCTTCTTTCTTTATAACGACCCCAAACGTGCCTTGAAGCCCAACTTCAAAGATGTTGCCAAGTTCCGAACATGTTACCCGTGGATTTTCTTTGACATATGCTTTTACAACAGCCAAAACCAATCTGTTTTTACCATATATATTCCCTTGAAAAACATATTTGGTTGTGTCTTTCTTGTTTGAGGCAACATTTTTTTCTATATCACAGGTATTTGGGCTTTCTATCCCCACTCCGCTTCCGCTCGCCCTTTTTAAGGCTTCAACCTCGGATTCAAGCCGTTGTACCCGCTCCCATAACTCCAAAAGCAAACTGTCGTAATCCTTCATAAACACCTCCTTGTTTTTTTGTTTTCTGATGTCATTATACAAAACAGCGGCGACAAAGTCAAGTGTTTTTGTGTAAATATTTTTACATTTTAAAACAGCGCAATGAACATCTAAAACAAAAAATGTCAGACGATGATAGTTCAAGGTTATGCACCAAAAAAAACGGTGCCATTGTGCCAATATTGCGCATTTTATAAAAAAAGAGGACTCAACTGAATGGTTCAGTTGAGTCCCAAGTGGTGACCCCTACGGGATTCGAACCCATGTAACCGCCGTGAAAGGGCGATGTCTTAACCGCTTGACCAAGGGGCCTTATATGGTAGCGGCGGTCAGACTCGAACCAACGACCTGCCGGGTATGAACCGGCCGCTCTAACCAACTAAGCTACGCCGCCATATTGTTGCCGCAGGAACGGCGGCGCGGAGCACGCAGATCCTTCGACAAATGCTCCATTATTTTATCAATTCGCCGCGGGGTTGTCAACGCTTTTTTATCCATTCCGAAACTTTTTCAAAAAAAACGGGGGCCCAACGCCCGATCTCCCCGACGGGCACGCCCCTGCCGCCGACGAGCGCACCTTGCCCCTCCCCTGCCGCTTGACAAGGCGCGCGAGCGGACATACAATAGGAATAGCACCCAAAAGGAGAGGAAATGCGCGATGCGTCCCGAGCAAAAAGACAAACTCTTTCGCGTGATAAAATACGCCCTGTTCGCGGCGTCGGCGGGCGTCATACAGATATTCTCTTTCACGCTCCTGACCGAGGTCACGCCTTTGCCCTATTGGCCGCGATACCTGATCTCGCTCGTGCTGTCCGTGGTGTGGAACTTCACGTTCAACCGCCGATTCACCTTCAAGTCGGCAAGCAACGTGCCGATCGCGATGATGAAAGTCCTCGCCTACTACGTCGTCTTTACGCCCGCGAGCACGCTCCTCGGGCACTATCTCGTGGAGACGGCGGGGTGGAACGACTATCTCGTCGAGATCATCAATATGCTATTTAACTTCGTGACCGAGTTTCTGTATCAGCGATTCTTCGTTTTCGGCAAGAGCCTGAACACGAACGACCTCGCGAAGAAAAAGAAAACCGTATCGCAAAGCACACCCGAGGCGGAAGTCCCTACGGAGCCCCTTGAGGAAGCCGCGGCGACGACCGCGGATGAGCCCGCAGACAGCGCGGGAGAGGAGGAATAAATGAAAGTATTACTGATCAACGGCAGTCCCCGCACGGACGGCAACTGCGCTCGCCTTCTGGACGAAGCGACCCAAATCCTCACGGCGGAAGGCGTCGAAGTCGTGCGTTACGACGTCGGCACGAAGGATATAAGAGGCTGTATCGCGTGCGGCGGTTGCGCCCAAAAAGGCGAATGCGTGCTGGGCGGCGACGTCCCCGCTCTCGCCAAGGAGCTCGCCTCGTCGGACGGCATGATCGTGGCGTCCCCCGTCTACTATGCCTCGCCGAACGGCAGCGTGATCGCTCTCTTGGATCGTCTCTTTATGAGCGCGAATTGCGACCTCAGAATGAAAGTCGGCGCGTCCTTCGCGGTGGCGCGGCGCGCGGGCACGGTCGCGAGCTTCGACGTCTTGAACAAATACTACACGATCAACCAAATGCCGATCGCTTCGGGGCGCTACTGGAACAACGGCTTCGGTCGCGGCAAGGGCGAAGTGCTCGGAGACGAAGAAGGACTGCAAAACGCCCGTTTCGTCGCACGCAATATGCTCTTCCTGATGCGTTCGATCGCCCTCGGCAAGGAGAAATACGGCCTGCCGAACACCGAGACCGTCAAGAGAACGAATTATATTCGTTGATCGGACAACTTCGCGCATTATTTCACAGAAAAGCGGCGACGTCGCCGCTTTTTTCGCGCACAACGGAAGTTTTTATCACGCAATGATCGGGCGATCTTGTATTATGGATCAAGGTATGATACAATGACGATATACACCGCCAAGGAGATCGGAATATGAGGAAGAGATTTCAATATATCATCAATTACACCTCGTCGGGATCACTCAACGAGGAACGCGTGGACGCCATGCCCGAATCGGCAAAGTATTATTTCCGCAAGTTGACCCTTACGAACCCATCCGCCTCTCGACTGCGTTCTCGGGCGCTGAAACTGTATAGAATGGGAGCCGACGTATATAACCATTGGTTTATCGAGGAAAACGTCGAGGAACTGTGCAACGGCTTTCTCCGCGAGTTGGTCGATTATCTCAATCGCTTCATTTTTTATCGCTTTAAAAATGCCACTCTGGACTTTATGCCCCGCGAAACCGTTGGGCTTTTGCTGAAGGTACAAAGCATAATCGACTGCTCCCACAACGTCAACGACTACACGCTGAAGGTGCGCCGCTTCTGTATCGCCCTGCTCTCTCATTTGCTCGAAGAATCCTCGTCGGAAATGGGGATCTATTTGTGCGGCGTCGAGATATAAAAGCCCAAACCGTCATTGATAATAAGCGCTTCTACGCTCTCCCTCGCAGAGCCCCTTCCCCGAAAAAGTCCGTTTCGCCGACGGGCTTTTCTTATCTGCCGAAAGGCAAGCGGGACTTTTGGCATATTTGCCGCCCGTAGCCATTATAGTCTAATATGAATATCGTCTTTTGTTTGATGGTCGTGCTCGGCTTGGGCGCGATGCTCCTTTCCGACCCTGCGGGGGCGGTCGGCGCCGCACTCTCCGGCGCGGAAAACGCCGTGACCCTCTCGATCAAGATGATCGCGGTCTACGCGCTGTGGCTCGGCGTGCTCGGCGTGATGAAGAGAAACGGGGTCTCCGACCTGATGACCCGCCTATTCCGTCCGCTGACCCGCCGCCTATTCAAAAAAGAGAGCGACAAGGCGCGCGCCTTGATCTCGCAGAACCTCGCGGCGAACTTCCTCGGGATCGGGAGCGCGGCGACCCCGCTCGGCATCGAAGCCGTCGCGGAAATGCAGGGAACGGATCCGGTCGCGAAAGACGGCACCGTACTCTTCCTCGTGCTGAACGCCTGCGGCGTGCAATTCCTGCCCGCGACCATCATCGCCCTGCGCGAACAAGCAGGAAGCGCCTCGCCCTCCGACATCCTCCTTCCGACCGTGATCGCCACCCTCGTGACCGCCCTGATCGGGGTGGCTCTATGCTACCTGACGCGCGGCATCAGGCGCAGACAACGCCCGTGAGCGCCTACGTCCTGCCCGCCTTCATCGCTCTCAACTTCCTCGTCGGCGCTGTGCGCCGCGTGCCCGTTTTCGACGCATTTCTCGAAGGAGCAAAAGGGGCGGTGGATCTTGCGAAACAGATCTTCCCCTATCTCGCCGCCGTGCTGATCGCGGTGACGCTCTTTCGCGAGAGCGGGCTCGCCCTGCGCCTCGCAAGCCTCTTGTCTCCCGTCTTCCGCTTTATCGGCGTTCCGCCCGAACTGACCGAGCTGATCGTCGTTCGCCCGATGAGCGGAAGCGGCAGTCTCGGGCTCCTGTCGGAAGTGTATCGCCTATACGGCGCGGACAGCTATCCTGCACGCGCGGCGAGCGTGATCGTGGGGTCGAGTGAGACCGTCTTCTACGTCGCGGCGGTGTACGGCGGGGGCAAGGTCAAGAAATACAGAGGCGCGGTCGCGATCGCCCTCGTCGCCACCTTCGCGGGGACGGTGATCTCCTGCCTCTTGTGCCGACTTCTGTGAATAAAAGCGCCGCCTTTCGTCCAAACTCCCCGTATCAAAATAAAGGAGGATAATATATGAAATATTATCACACCGGCGAAAAGCCCGGAGACGGCACCTACAGCTGCACCAACTGCGGCACCAACGTTACCCTCGGCAAGAACGACAAGGTTCCCCCTTGCCCGAAGTGCACGAATACGTCCTTCACGAAGGAGTGAGTCCGTGCGCCCGCGCTTAGCGCGGTACATAAGCGACGGTGGATTGCTTTTGAAAGATGTTTTTCGGGTCGGAGAGCCCCCCATCATTATTCTCAAGTCCGATAGGACATATCAAGCGGCGTCAGCCGCATATCAAGCCGAGCGATAGTGAGGCATATCAAGCGGCGTCAGTCACATATCAAGTGACGCCAGTCACATATCAAGCGGCGTCAGCCGCATACAAGTGACGCTCGGCTTCGCTCGCTCTAAGCGCTACGCGCAAATCTTTGACGATTGACATGCATTGCGTCAAAGATTTTCTACCCAATTAATCGTTGGACATTTTTCTCCCCTCGTGCTAAAATGATCTTATGAGTCCCGAAACGGACTTTTACAGAGATGTTCCTTGCTTAACCATCTCGAATAAAAAAACAAGGAGGGTCACCGATCGTGACGAAACTGAAATCCCTATTTACCGAAACCAAGATACTATTGCGTAGCGTGCCCTCTCTTATCACCGCGCTTTTCGCCGTGTCGGTCGTTGCGATGAACCTGCTCGCGAACAAGAGCATCGTGAATCTCCCTTGGCTCGCCCTTGACGGCGGCATCCTCTTTTCTTGGTTCGTCTTCCTCTTGATGGACGTCGTGACCAAGCGGTTCGGCGCGCGGGCGGCGAACGTTTTGTCCGTCTGCGCCCTCGCGATCAACCTCTTCTTCTCCGCGTTCTTTATCGCCGCGTCCTACATCCCGGGGCTGTGGTCGCAGAGCTTCGTCGAGGGGTCGGAAGAGGTGATCAACGCCGCGCTGGACGGCACGATCCGTTCCTCTTGGTTCGTGATCCTCGGTAGCTCTGTCGCCTTCCTCGCCTCGGCGCTGCTGAATAATTTTCTAAATGCATTTTTCGGAAAAATGCTGAAAAATCGGGGCTTTTTGGCTTTTTCCGTCAGCTGTTACGCCTCGACGATCATCGCGCAATTTTTGGATAATATCCTCTTCGCATTCATCGTCAGCTACCACTTCTTCGGGTGGACGCCCCTGCAATGCGTGACCTGCGCGGCGACGGGCGCGGTGGCGGAACTCCTCTTCGAGGTCGTGCTGTCCCCCATCGGCTATCGGGCGGTGAAACGAATGGAACGCGAGGAGGTCGGCAAGGCGTATCTCGACTACCTTGCGGCGAAAAAGGAGGCAAACGTATGAAAGCATTGATCACGGGCGCGTCGGGCGGCATCGGCGAGGCGATCGCAAGGCGGTTCCTCGCGGCGGGTTACGAGGTCGCGGGCATCGACGTCATGGCGGCGAAGATCGACGATCCCCGTTATACCCATTTTCAAACGAGCGTTCTCGGAGAGTTGCCCGAGATCGCGGACGTAGCCGTCGTCGTGACGGCGGCGGGCGTGCAGTCGGCAGGCGAAGACGCGATCGACGTCAATCTCAAAGGCGTGGTGCGCGTCGTGGAAAAGTACGCCTTCAACCCCGCGATCCGCGCCGTCGTAAACGTCGCTTCGGCGAGCGCGAGGAACGGATCGGAATTCGCCCTCTACGCGGCGAGCAAAGGCGGCGTGGTGACCTACACGAAGAACGTCGCCCTGCGCCTCGCCCCCTACGGAGCGACGGCGAATAGCCTCTCTCCCGGCGGCGTGATGACCACCTCCAACGATCCGGTCACGAAGGATCCCCGTTTGTTCCGCGCGGCGCTCGCGGAGAGTCTGCTCGGCAAGTGGGCGTCCCCCGAAGAGATCGCCGAATGGGCGTATTTCCTCGCCGCGGTCAATCGCAGTATGACGGGCGAAGACGTCCTCGTGGACAACGGGGAAATGTTGAGATCTAATTTCATCTGGCCCAAAGCGTGAGGGTGAAGAGTGGCGCATATCCTTCGCTAACTACCGCAATCGTCGGGCATCACGTACAGAGAGTACGCTCAGACCCGCCTCTTCGGAGAGCGCTCGGCTCTGCACCTCTCTTCGCCCTCACGGGTGATCAACGCTTGCGCGTTTTGCTTTTTTGTACATACTTTTCTATGACAATAATAATCAGTTGACGGCGTTTTTCTCGGGGTTGTATAATTTTTTCGTTAAAAACGAAAAGAAGAAGGCAGAAATATGATTCGGAAAGATTTACGCAACATTGCGATCATCGCGCACGTCGATCACGGCAAGACCACCCTTGTGGACGAAATGCTCAAGCAAGGCGGTATTTTCCGTTCCAATCAGCACGTGGACGAGCGCGTGATGGACAGCGGCGACCTCGAGAAGGAACGCGGGATCACGATCCTCGCGAAGAACACCGCCGCCTATTACAAGGACGTCAAGATCAACATCATCGACACCCCGGGACACGCGGATTTCTCGGGCGAAGTAGAGCGCGTACTGAAAATGGTTTCGGGCGTGCTTCTCCTCGTGGACGCGGTGGAAGGTCCGATGCCACAGACCCGTTTCGTGCTGCAAAAGGCGCTGGAGCTCGGACATAAGATCATCGTATGCGTCAACAAGGTCGACCGCCCCGACGCAGAGCCCGCGCGCGTCGTGGACGAGGTGCTCGAACTGATGATGGATCTCAACGCGGACGACAAGCAACTCGACTCCCCCGTCGTGTATTGCAGCGGCAGGAACGGCACTTCCTCGATGACCGTCGAGCAGAAGCCCGACCTCACCGACCTATTCGAGACCATCGTGAACTACATCGACCCGCCCGAAGGCGACGAGAACGCGCCCTTTCAGGTGCTGGTCTCCTCGATCGACTACAACGACTACGTCGGCAGGATCGGCATCGGCAGAGTGGAGCGCGGCACCTTGAAGGTCGGACAGGACGCGGTGGTCGCCTCTTTCCACGGCGACTTCACCCCCTATAAGACCCGCGTCGTGACCCTGATGCAGATCGACGGGCTGAAACGCGTCAACGTCGAATCGGCGAAGGTCGGCGACATCATCTGCTTCAGCGGCAGCGAGAACGTCACGATCGGCGACACGTTGTGCGCGCCCGAAAAGGTCGAGGCGATCCCCTTCATGAAGATCGGCGAGCCCACCCTCGAGATGCGTTTTATGGTCAATGATTCCCCCTTCGCGGGGCGCGAGGGCAAGTTCGTGACTTCCCGTCATCTCCGCGACAGGCTGTATCGCGAACTCCTGAAGGACGTTTCTCTCCGCGTGGAAGACACCGACAACACAGATACCTTCCTCGTGAAGGGCAGAGGCGAAATGCACCTCTCCGTCCTGATCGAGACGATGCGCCGCGAAGGATTCGAATTCGCGGTCTCGATGCCCAAGGTCTTGTATCAGTACGAGAACGGCAAGAAACTCGAACCCATCGAGCAGGTCATCGTGGACGTGCCTGAAAATGCGGTCGGCGCCGTGATGGAGAAGCTCGGCAGCCGCAGAGGCGAACTCGTCACGATGCACCCGACGGGCGATCGCATCCGCCTCGAATTCAAAATGCCCGCGCGCGGTATGATCGGCTACAAGAACGAGTTTCTGACCGATACCAAGGGCGAAGGCGTGCTGAATACGATCTTCCTCGGCTACGAAGAGTATAAGGGCGACATCCAAATGCGCAACTTCGGCTCTCTCGTCGCCTACGAAACGGGCGAAGCCGTGACCTACGGCCTCTTTAACGCACAGGATCGCGGTCCTCTCTTCGTGGGTCCCGGCACCCCCGTCTACGAGGGTATGGTCGTGGGCTATACGCCCAAGTCGGACGACATCGTCGTCAACGTCTGCAAGAAAAAGCATATCACGAATATGCGCGCGGCGGGTAGCGACGAAGCGCTGCGCCTTACCCCCGTCAAACGTATGAGCCTCGAGGAAATGATCGAGTTCCTCGGCGAGGACGAGCTGCTCGAAGTCACCCCGAAGTCCCTGCGCGTGCGTAAAGTCATCATGAGCAATATGTACCGCGCGAAGGACAACTTCAAGAAGAAGAACGCCGTCGACTGATGAAACGCGTTTTCGTCTCGATCGGCGGCGGAGAACTCCGCAACAAGACCACCGCCCCCATTGACGCCCACATCGCCGCCCTCGCGAAGAGCCGCGCGGGCGAAGGGGAACGCGGCTACGCCCTCTTTTTCCCGACCGCGAGCCACGACAGTAATCCCTATTTCAATTCTTTCCGCAAAACCTACACGTCCCTCTTCGACATGAAGAGCGACGTCGCGATCCTGACCAAAGGGCTGATGACCGTCGAGCACGTCGCAGAGAAGATCGCGAAAGCGAACCTCATCTACGTCGGCGGCGGCGACACGCTGTACCTGATGCAGGTATGGCGCGAAACGGGCGTCGACAAACTCGTGTGGGAAGCCTACGAACGCGGCGCGGTACTGGCGGGACTCTCCGCCGGCGCGATCTGCTGGTTCGACGACATATACACCGATTCCCTGGTCGAAGGGGAGTGTGCGCCCTACCGCGGCCTAGGGAGGATCAAGGGAGCGGGAACCCCGCACTACAATAGCCGTCCCGATTTCAACCGCGTGGTCAAGGAGCAAGGCTATCCCCTCTCCTACGCGATCGAGGACGACGCGGCGATCCTCTTTGAGGACGAAGCGCCCGTCGGCGCCCTTTCTTCAGGCGGCAGCGCCTATCGCCTGCGCCTCGACGGCGGCGAGATCAAAAAGGAAAAACTCGAACTTGTAAAATAAAAAAACGGCGCGAAGCCGTTTTTTTTGTTGTTTTGGCAAAGCCGATTTTACTCCGACAAGCTGAAATCCCTGTCGTATTGGATAAAGACCGTGTAGCCCTCGTTGTCCCGTTCGGTCTCTTGCTTGATCGCGGCGATCGTCGCGGTCGGATCGGGATCGTCGAAGGAGATCACGAGGTCGAAACTGATCAACTTGGCCGCCTCGTCCACGAAGAAGCCGTGCGTTTGCAGGACGTGCGGGAAGCGTTTGACGATCTCGATCACCTTCTCGAAGACGCGCTTCGATCCCTCGTCCGAATGATCCTCGGCATAGATGCCGATCGTCATGATCGTATTGTATTTCGTGTACATCAGCATCGTGATCTCGCGTTCAATCGCCTGGATCTCCCGCGCGGTGAGTTCGCTCGAAACGCCGATATGGATCGAGCCGATGTTCCGATCGTGCCCGTAACTGTTTAAGATCAAGTCGTAACAGCCGCGCACGCCCTCGATCTTATTCACCTCTTCCTTGATCGCGAGGACGAAGTCCCGATCAAAGCGATCCCCGATCATCGAGGACAGCGATTCTCTGAGCACGCCGACGCCGCTCTTTAAGATGAACAGACCGATCAGAACGCCGAGGTAGCCTTCGACGTAGACCCCCGCGAACTTCGCGACCAGCACGCCGACCAAGGTCGCCGTGGACAAAACGGAATCGAACAGAGCGTCGGTGCCCGAGGCTTTCAGCGCCTCACTGTCGATCGTGGCGCCTCTCTTCTTAAAGAACAAACCAATCCCCACCTTCGCGCCGATCGCCGCGGCGACGATCACGATGGAATAGATCTCGAACGTGGGCATCGCGCCGCTCTCAAAGTGCTCGATGATCGAACGGATCGACTCGTACACCGCCATGCCGCCCGCAAAGAGGATCAGCACGGCGATCAACGTCGAGGTCAGATACTCGATGCGGCCGTAGCCGTACGGGTGCTTTTTATCGGGAGCCTTCCCCGACAGTTTGGTGCCGATGATCGTGATGATGCTCGACAGCGCGTCGGTCAGGTTGTTGACGGCGTCCATGATGATGGCGACCGATCCCGCGAGGAAGCCGACGAACGCCTTGAACGCCACCAAAAAGACGTTCCCGACGATGCCGACCACGCTGGTCTTGACGATCTCTTTTTCTCTGTCTATCATATCCTATCCCCTTATCAGTCCAGTTTCTCAAACCGCGCCGTGCCCTTGGTCCTCAGCCAATGCAGCATGCCGTAATCCGCGAGGAAGAGCGCCACGATCAGCACCGCCAGGTACACCCAATCGGGGAAGACGAGCGCCGCGACGAAATACAACCCCATCATGACGAAGGACAGCATCATACCGCCGAAGATCGAGACGAACACGCTGAGCCCCGTCTTGACCGCCATCATCTCGTCCCGCCAGTCGAGGACGGGGCGACGGACGTTCACACACAGTCCGAGGCAGGCGTTAAAGAGCGTAAAGGCGACGACCGCAACGGGCGCCAGAATCGCACCCGCCACGTCCGCCGCGCCGTAGATCACGGAGAACACGACCGAGGCGAAGAGCGCCCCCGGCAGGGCTACTGCGAGATGGAGCGCGATCTTGGCACAGAATACCTCGGAAGCGGGCACGGGGAGGGAGCGGATCACCCACAAGCGCCGTCCTTCTATCGAGATCGAAGGGGCGGTGATGTCGTTCATAATGCAGGAGAACATCACGATCAACGCGCCGAGTCCCGTCCCGCTGAAATGCGGAAGCGCCTCGGAGACGAGCGTGCGCGCCTGACGGAACATATCGGGTTTGATGATCGCGAAGATCGCGATCGCGATCGAGAACAGCACGCCGAACGAGGTATTCAAGACGTAGTTCGGAGAGGACGAATACATCCGCCATTCCCTCTTGAAGAGGGCGAGACGTCTGCCGCCCGCCTTGACCACGCCGACCTTCCCTTTCGAGGAGACCGTGCGGCGCTGTGTGACGAAGCGCATAAAATACTTGGAAAGCAGAAAATAGGCGAGCGCATAGGCGAGAATGCCCGTCAGAAGCACGACGCCCATGCCGAACGCCGAGCCCGTCGAGGCGCACCCCATTTGGTAGAAAAAGAAGAGCCCGTAGCGGATCGCCGAGGGAACGGTGCCGAGCTCGACGAGCGCCATCGCGGCGTTCTGCGCGCGGAAATACAGGACGTAGAAGAGTACGACCAAGAGGACGGATGCGACGAGGGTGATCGCCCTCTTATTCTTGACCCGGCGAGCGATCGCGGCGACGACGAAGGCGATGCCGACGGTCAAGGCGACGACCAGAAGGGTCAAGGGGATCACGAGAAAGAACGCCGCCACGAGACTCGCCGCAGATACGCGCGCCTCTAAGCAGTACGCGATGAAGGCGGGCAAAAGCACCGCGCTCTCGTATAGGAGCGTCATCGCAGACAAGGCGGTGACGCGCACGAAGAGGATGCGGGAAGGCGGGATCGGCATCGACAGGAGCATTTCGTTGTCCTTCGCCTCGTAGATCGTCGAATACGCATTAAAAACGCTGCCCATCAGCCCGATCGCCGTCGCGATCAACCCGACGATCATATAGTAGATCTCGTAACTGCTCTCGTTAAAGGCGCCCAAAATCTGCTTGAAGAAAACGAAGAACGAAACGCCGAGCGACACGAAGACCAACGCGAAGAGGAGCAGGAAGGTCGCGATCGAAGAGGTACTTCTCCGCTTGCCCTTTACGCCGCCCCGACGGTTGAACTGCGAGATCAGCTCGGCAAATTGTTTGCGAAAGAGCGCCTTAATCATGCGGATCCTCCATATCGAGGAAGACGTCTTCCAGCGAGGAATCCCCCTTGACCTCGTCCATACTGCCGTAAGTCACGAGGCGGCCGCCCTTGATGATCGCCACCTTATCGCAGAGTTTCTCCGCGACCTCGAGAATGTGGGTCGAGAAGAGGATCGCGCCCCCTTCGCGGCAGAACTCCCGCATCGTCTCCTTGAGAACGTGGCTCGCCTTGGGATCGAGCCCGACGAAGGGTTCGTCCAAGATGATCAGTTTGGGATCGTGCAGGAAGGCGGAGATCAACGCGAGCTTCTGCTTCATACCGTGCGAATAGGTCGAGATCGACGCGCCGATCTCTTCGGGGGTCAAGGTCAGCGCCGCGCCGTACTTGTCGATCCGCGCCTTTCTGTCCTCTTCGGACACGCCGAAGATATCCGCGATGAAATTGAGATATTGCATCCCCGTCATGAAGTCGTAGAGGTCGGGATTGTCGGGAACGTAGGCGACCCTCCTTTTGACCTCGATCGGATCGTCGACGACCGATACGCCGTCCACGCGGATACTGCCTCCCTCGAATCCGAGGATGCCGACCACACATTTGAGGGTCGTGGTCTTGCCCGCGCCGTTGTGGCCGATGAAGGCGCACAGTTCGCCCGCATTCACCGTAAAGGACAGGTCGTCCACCGCTTTTTTGTCGCCGTAAGATTTCGTCAGATTCCAGATCTCGAGCATAGGATCCTCCTTTTGCACCCCACGGGCGCTATCAAATTGTATTATATACCTTGCGAGGAAATAATTCAATCATAATACGCCGGAAGTCTCCCTCAAGCCGAGCTACGGCGAGGCATATCAAGTGACGAAGCCACATATCAAGTCCCGTCAGGGACATCTCAAGCACCGATAGGTGCATATCAAGTCTCGCCAGGGACATATCAAGCCGAGCATTGGCGAGGCATCTTAAGTGACGAAGTCACATATCAAGTCCCGCCAGGGACATATCAAGAGACGCTCGACTACGCTCGCCTTAGCGCTAACGCGCAATTTTTTGACGATTGCAAGCAATACGTCAAAAAATTAAGAAGGGTTGACTTTTTCGCCGCAACGGGGTAATCTAAAAGCAACGATAGGAGAGGTGTTTATGGATTGGGCTGAGATTTGGCAAACCATCAAAAACTTTTTCGCAGACAACGTGTGGAATATCGTGGCGTTCTTCGCCACCCTGGTGATCGGCATGATCCTCATCAAGATCCTGCTGACCGTCTTCCGCAAGATCTTCGCCCGTACCAAGATCGAAGAGGTCGCGCAGGGCTTCCTGCTCGCGATCCTGAAGTTCGTCTTCTGGCTGATCCTCGTACTCGTCCTCTTGTCGGTCGTCGGCGTGCAGATCACGGGGGTCATCACCGCCCTGAGCGCCGCGATCCTCGCCGTCGGCATGGCGCTCCAGAGCAATATCTCGAACCTCGCGAACGGCATCGTGATCGTCGTGACCAAGATGTTCAAGAAGGGCGACTATATCTTCGTCGGGGACAAGGAAGGCTCGATCGTCGAGATCCACTTCCTCTTCACGACCATCAATACCAAGGACAACAAGAAGGTCACGATCCCGAACTCGATGATCGTGAATAACGCCGTCGTCAACGCGGGCGCGAACCCCCGCCGCCGCGTGGACTTCACCTTCCCCGTCGCCTACGAATCGGACGTCGAGGTGGTCAAGAAAGTCGTCGTGGACGTGATGTCTTCCTGCGGCAAGGTCTATCTCGACCCCGCCCCCTTCTGCAAGCTCAAGGAGTTCGGGGCGAGCAGTTTGGACTTCTTCGCGAATTGCTGGTGCGACGCGTCCGACTATTGGGACGTGTACTATTACGTCGTGGAGCACGTCTTCAACGAGTTCAAACGCAACAATATCTCGATCCCCTTCCAGCAGATCGAAATGCGCGAGCGCACCGATCCCGGCACGATGCCCTATAACGCCGCGCCCCTGCCCGAACGGGTGGAGAAGGAGCGCCCCGTCGAGGAGGGAAAACTCGCCGAGATCAAGCGCGCCGTCGAAGGCAAAAAGGAAGCGCTCGAAGATCGCATCGGAAAGCGCAAGAAAAGCAAAGGAAAGAAGGAAGAAGCCTAACGCATTCGATCCGATTCGCCGCGCGGCAGCCCGTCGTCCGCGCGGCTTTTCGTTGGAAAATCCATATAAATATGCTATAATAATCTATCATACGAAGTGAGGCGAAAGTATGGATAACCCCATTTGGCAAAAAATCACGAAGGCCGTCACGTCGAAGGTCGCTCTCGCGACGTTCGCGCTCCTTGCCTACTCGGAGATCTATCTGTCCGTCGCGGGCTCTTTCTTCGAGGCGAACCGGCTCCTCTTCGGCACGTCTTTCGTCGCCCTCTTGCTCCTGTCGTTGCAGGTCGCGCTGACCTTGTATTTCGGCGTGGCACTCTTTTTGTCCTTCCGCACGGGCGAACGGGCAAACGGCGCGCTCTGCCTCGCGGGAGAACTCGCGGTCGTTATGATGGGGATCGCGATGCCGATCATCTTTTATTACGGACGGGCGACCGAAGCCGTGACCTTCCTCGCGGTGCTTCCCTACTTCCTCGTCGGACTGCTCGTCGCGGTCGCGCTCTTCGTGATCGCCTTTGCGCGAAAGAAGGTCGTCGCGGTGATCGTCGTGATCTTGCTGACCGTCCTGTCGGTCGGCGGCGTCGCGGCGGGCTTTGCCTTCGGCGGCACTTTCCGCATTGAGGAAAATCCCGCCGTCTTCGACAACGGCACGGATTTCTCGGTCGTGTGGTGCACGAGCGCGCCCTCGATCGGCTATATGGAATATACCCACGACGGCGAGACCTACGTCGTCTATGATGCGGAGGACGGCAAATACCGCGCGGACAGCCGCGTGCATACCGTCCACGTCCCTTACGAGCACCTATACGGCGCGACCTATCGCGTCGGCGCGGCGAAGGTCAAAAAGAACGCGGCGAAGAACTCGGTAACGGGAGACTTCATCACCTCGCCCGACTACCGTTTCGCCTCTAAGATCACGGGGACAAGCGTAAAACTCCTCTCGGTGACCGACTGGCACGAGGACACGACGCGCCTCTGTAAAGCCGCCGAGGCGTGCGGCGAATACGACGTCCTCTTGATGATGGGCGACGCCGTCCGATTCGTGAACGAACGAGAGGACTTGATCGACAACGTGATCCTGCCCGCGGGCAAGATCGGCGGCGGCGTGAAACCCATCGTCTTCGCGCGCGGCAACCACGAACCGCGCGGCAAGTACGCGAGCGAACTCAAATCGATGCTCGGCTACAACGACTACTATTTCACCGCGACCTACGGCAACCTTAATCTCCTCGTGATGGACGGCGGCGAAGACAAAGCGGACGACGACCCGAAGAACGGCGGGCTCTTCGTCTCCGAAGCCTACCGCGATGCGGAACTTACGGCGATCGAGGCGCTGCCCGTTCCCGCAGGGATCAACCTCTCCGTCTGCCACATTCCCCTTTTCGCGCCGAGCGAGACCTCGCCGCAATACGCGCGATTCTCGGCGATCCTCGAGAAATGGAATATCAAACTCGAGATCGCGGGACACGAACACGATCTCGACCTCGTTCACGGCACCGCGTTCGACACCCTCGTGGCGGGCGGTCCGACGGACGAAGACGGCTTCGTCGCCTGCCGCATAGACGTCACGGGCGACACTTGCACGATCACGGCAATGAACGACAGCGGAGAGATCGTCCGCACCTACGGCCCGATCTCCCTCAAATAAAGGAGCAAACGATGACCCTCAAGAGAAAGACCCCCCTTATGGGCTGGGCGTCCTGGAACTGCTTTCGCACGAATATTTCCGAAGAGAAGCTCAAAGCGCAATTCGACGCGTTGGTCGCGACGGGTCTCTCGGCGTGCGGCTACGTCTACGCCAATACCGACGACGGCTTTTTCGGCGGCAGAGACGAGGCGGGGCATCTCCTTTTCCACAAAGAACGCTTCCCGAACGGGATCAAACCCCTCGCCGACTACGCGCATTCGCTCGGGCTCAAGGCGGGCATCTACTCCGAGGCGGGCGCCGCTTCCTGCGGGTACTACTACGATAACGAGGGAGAAAACGGCAGGAACGCGGGACTTTTCGGACACGAAGAAGAGGACCTCGAGCGCTTCCTCGTCGAATACGGCTTCGACTTTCTGAAAGTGGACTGGTGCGGCGCTCTGCGCGAAGGGGTGGACGAAAGGGCGGAATATCTCTTGATCGCCCGCTTGATCGAAAAGATCCGCGAGCGGACGGGGAAGCCGATCGTCTATAATATCTGCCGCAAGTTCTTCCCCGGCGAATGGGCGACCGAGATCGCGGATTCGTGGCGGACGGCGGCGGACATTCAGCCGAATTTCGCCTCGATACTAAAACAGATCGACAACATCAAGCCGCTCCGTCGCTTCTGCTCCCCGGGGCACGTCAACGACCTCGATATGATGCAGATCGGCAACGGTCTCACGCCCGAAGAAGAGCGCACCCATTTCGCGATGTGGTGTATGATGTCCACGCCGCTGATGATCGGATGCGACCTCACGAAGATCCCCGAGGCGACCCTCGCGCTCCTCAAAAACGAGGAATTGATCGCGCTGGATCAGGACGCCGCCTGTCTGCAAGCCTACGTCGTGAAAGAAGTCAAAAACGATGCGGGCGACCTGCTCGGCGAAGTCTGGATCAAGAATCTCGGCGCGGCGACCGGCGACGAAAAAGCGGTCGCCCTCCTGAACCGAAGCGACGAACCGCTCACGATGACCTTCCGCGCGACGGAAACGGGTCTCGGCGGCAAGGTCACCTACCTTCGCGACCTGTGGGCGCACCGCGACCTCGCACCGACTGACGAACTCACCCTATCCGTCCCCCCGCACGGCACGGCGGTCTATCGCGTGCGCGGCGAAAAGGCGGGCGAAGCCCCCGACCTCAACGCGGCGCTTGCCTACCGCGAGCCCGAACCGATCCAAAGGATCTCCCGCGAGAGAGCGAGAGAACTCGTCAAAGAGGGCGCCCTGCTCCTCGACGCCCGTACGAGGGAAGAGTACGCGGCGCATCACCTAAAGGGCGCGCTATGCACCCCCTTCACCGAGATCTATTCGCATATCTGGGAGACCGTCCCGACCAAGGACACCCCCTGCGTGGTCTATTGCTCCAAGGGACTGCGTAGCGAGCAGGTCAAATATACGATGGATCACATGGGCTACACCCACGTCTATCTCCTCGGCGCCGTTTCCCCCGAAGACGAAACGCTGTGACGAACTTCTCCCCAATAAGGAATTGAGGATATTTGACGGAAGCTTGTGATTCGTCAAAGATCCGTGCGTTAGCACGAAAGCAAGCGAAGCCGAGCCTTGCTATGTGACTTCGTCACTTGATATGCCTCGCTAATGCTCGGCTTGATATGTCGCGACGCGGCTTGAATTATCCTAACAGACAAACAGTATAGGCAGACTCTTTTATCCAATACAGATGGCAGCGGAGAGCGGGGTAAAGACAAGCGCTCTCCTTTCATACAAACGTGCGGCGGGAAAGAAGGGTTGCAGATGCGAGGCTCGGCAAGGCGTGGCGACGTCCCGTATTACATCACAACACCGACGAGAGCGGCGTTGCCATTGGGGACCCCAAAGAAATACAAAATCTTTGGGGCGTTGGCAGCGGAGAGTGGGGTAAAGACAAGCGCTCTCCTTTCATACAAACTTGCGGCGGGAAAGAAGGGAGTAGAGGCAAGCGCTCCGTGAGCGAGCGTGGCAGGCGCGTATTTCATTATAACTCAGGCGAGAGCGGAGAGTGGGGCTTAGGCAAGGCTCGACAAGGCGTGGCGACGCCCCGTATTACATCACAACTCAGGCGAGAGCGGAGAGCGGTGCTTAGGCAAGCGCTCTCCGAGCATACGAGCATGAGCGTACTCCTTGTACGTGATTGCTCGGAGGCGAGGTAGTTAGCGACGCATAAGTGCCGCTATACGCTCTCGCCTATGCGCATTCGATCAGCATTTTGTCAGCCACAAGAGCGATAAACTCCCCATTGGTCGGCTTCTCATTCCCCGAATACACCTTCACGCCGAAGATCTGATTGATATTCTCGATCTTCCCTTTATTCCAAGCGACCTCGATCGCGTGACGGATCGCACGCTCGACCTTGCTTGCCGACGTGTCGAACCGCCCCGCCACCTCGGGATACAGGCGCTTGGTGATACTATTGATGATCTCGGGACAGGCGACTGCCATCTTGATCGCCTCGCGCAGGAACTGATAGCCCTTGATGTGGGCGGGAATGCCGACCGAAATAAAGATATTCGTGATGCGCTCGTCGAGCATACGGTTCTGCTGTAAACGCACGGTGGGCAGGATCTCGCCGCCGACCAATTCGTCGATCCGATTCTTGAGAGACAGGAAACTGATCGGCTTCAGCATATAGTGGCTTGCGCCGCCGCGGATCGCCCGTGCGGCATACTCGTCCCCGGGGATCGCGGAAAGCGCGATGAACTTCGCCCTCGACCCGCCGAGACGCGCCCCGCTCATGACCTCGAAGCCGTCGGTTTCGGGCAGGATCATATCGAGCAATACGACGTCCGGCTCGACGCGCAGGATCGCCTCGACGCCATCCTTGCCCGTGCGCGCCACCGCCGCCACGCTATATCCTCTCTCCCCTGCGAAAAACATTTTTACCGATGCGGAAAAATCGGGATCGTCGTCTACGATAACAATAGTGACCTCTTTCATATTCGCTCCTTATTTAATTGTTTATCGTCAAAAACCTCGAGATTTTCTCTATCTGCCTGTATTTTATCACGCCGTTCGCCACAACGCAACGGTTTGACGGGTATTTTTGTACAAAAATTGGCGATATTTGTCGACAGACGCTCTTTTTTGTACAAAAATCAAGAACGCACGGGGTGTGCTTTCCTCTTTTTCGTTGAAAAATCGCGCCGAACGTGGTATGATGCAGGTATGAGAAAGGTGAACGCGAAGGAGATCTCCCTGCTCCTCGACTGGTACAGAGAGCATAAACGCACGCTGCCGTGGCGGGACGAAGTCTCGCCCTATCGCACGTGGGTGTCGGAGATCATGCTCCAGCAGACCCGCGTCGAAGCGGCGAAAGGATATTTCCTGCGCTGGATGACAAGGTTTCCGACCGTCGGCGATCTCGCGGCGGCGAGCGAAGAAGAGGTGCTGAAAGCGTGGGAAGGTCTCGGCTACTACAGCCGCGCGCGCAATTTGCACAAGGCGGCGAAACTCGTCGCGAGGGCGGGCGGCGAACTTCCGCGGGACAAAAAGGCGCTCGAAAGTCTCCCCGGCATCGGCACCTATACCGCGGGGGCGATCCTATCCATCGCCTTCGGCGAAAAGGAGCCCGCCGTGGACGGCAACGTCCTCAGGGTGATCTCCCGTCTGACTGCGGAACCTTTCGACATCACAAAGAACGAAACCAAGGAAAAGGTCGCAACCGACCTGCGCCCCTTGATGCCGAGCGGAGAAACCTCGGACTTCACGCAGGCGCTCTTTGAGCTCGGCGCCCTCGTCTGCCTGCCGAACGCCCTACCGCGGTGCGACCTCTGCCCGCTCGCAGGTGAATGCGAAGCGCATCGCCTCGGCACGGAGACCGACTATCCGCCCCGCACCGTCAAACCCGAAAAGCGCCGCGAAGCGCTGACCGTCTTCGTCCTCGCACTCGAGGGCAAATACGCGATCCGCAAGCGCCCTTCGGCGGGACTGCTCGCGAACCTGTGGGAACTGCCGAATACCTGCGGCACCCTCTCGACAGAGGACGCGGCGCGCCTATACGACGGCGAGATCACCTCGCTCCCCCCTGCCACGCACGTCTTCACGCACGTCGTGTGGGAGATGACGGGCTATTTCGTCCGCCTGTCCGCCCCGCCCGCGGAGAAAGACCTAATCTTCGTCACGCCCGAAGCCTTGCGAGAGACCTATCCGCTCCCCTCGGCATTCTCCTCGTATCGTCGCTATTGTAAATAGTTCGCGCTTCGCTCGTCGTCGCACCGCCTTTCGCGCCCGCGATAAACCTTGATCGCATCGGCGATCTTTTTCCGCCCGTAGGGCAGGCTTGTAAAACGCGATACGTTAATATATGGATTTATAATAAGTTGACTTTTTCACCAAGGCGCTATATAGTATGGCGGTGACGCGCGGGAGAGCGCGCCAATGGGAGAACGAGATGGTACTTTCGATCCTGACAGCCGCCATAACCTGCGCCGCGACGATCGCGAGCGTCCTATTCTTCCCCCGCGTCAAGTTGGGGAAGGTCTCCCTCGACCTCTATCCCTTCATCGCCCTCGTCGGCGCTGTGATCACGGTGGCGACGGGGTGCATTTCGCCCGCCGCCTTGTGGGACGCCTTGACCGCCTCAACGTCGATCAACCCGATCAAGATCTTGCTCCTCTTCCTGTCGATGACGATCCTGTCGGTCTTTTTGGACGAAGTCGGGTTCTTCCGCTATCTCGCAAATAAGGCGCTCCGCCTCGCGGGCAAGAGCCAGACCCGTATGTTCACAGTCGTCTATCTGACCGTGTCCATCCTGACCGTCTTTACGTCCAACGACGTGATCGTGCTGACCTTCACGCCCTTCCTGTGCTACTTCGCGAAGAACGCGCATATCGACCCCAAACCCTACCTGATCGCGGAGTTCGTCGCCGCCAACACGATGAGTATGACCCTCGTGATCGGCAATCCGACGAATATCTACGTCGCGACCGCCTTCGGCATCTCCTTTCCGGACTATTTTCTCGTGATGGCGCTCCCCACCCTCGCGGCGGCGGCAGTCGCCTACGGCGTCCTGTATCTCCTATTTCACCGCAGTCTGCACGCGCCCGTCCTCGCGACGCCCGAAGAGCCGCATATAGAGGACAAGCCGTCCTTGATCCTCGGCTTGAGCTTACTCCTCGTCGCGACAATATCCTTGATCGTCGGGCCCTACGTCGGCGTGCCGATGTGGCTCGTGGCGGTCATAGCGGTCGGCGCCCTCTTTGTCGCCGTGCTGATCCTCGCCCTGATCCGTCGCCGTGCGCCCTCGGCGCTCGGGAGAACGATGAAGCGCGCTCCGTGGCAACTGGTCCCCTTCGTCCTCGCGATGTTCACGCTGATCCTCGCCTTGACCACGCAAGGTGTAACGGATAAGATCGCGGCGCTCATCGGCACCCGCCTGACGGTCTGGAAGTACGGATTCCTGTCCTTCCTATCCGCGAACGCGATCAACAATATCCCGATGACCGTCCTCTACAGCCCGATCGTCGCTACCCTGCCCGAAGGGGTGCGCCTCGGCGCGGCGTACGCGACCGTCATCGGCTCGAATATCGGCGCTTACCTGACCCCGATCGGCGCCCTCGCGGGCATCATGTGGATCTCGATGCTCAAGCGTCACGACGTAAAAATGGGATACTTTGACTTCGTCAAATACGGCGCGGCGGTCTCCCTGCCCGCACTCGCCGCCGCCCTTGCGGTGCTGCTCCTCGTGCTCTGACAAGGCGCATCTCGCGGCGTTGACCCCGGAAAGTGCCGCCTTTATCCCCCCCCCTCCCTCTCTCTGCATAATATTTATACACACGCACAACATAAGAGCAGGAGGTAAGCAAAATGAACAAGACTACGAATTGTAAAAATTGCGGCAGCAAGAGCGGCAAGAAGTCTGCGAGCACGAAGCGCAGCGTTTCCGATTGCTCGAACTGCGGCAAGAAGTAAGCACCCCCTTAAACGAGCCACCTGCGGGCGATAGCAGGACTACCCCGCGCCACAAGCGCGGGGTTTTTTCTCGGCAAAAGAAAAGGGCAGGCGCGTACTCTATACGCAACTGCCCTTTGGTGAGATCGTTAGCGAAGTATCTGCTCTCTTGTGCGTTGCCGAAGATTATTTCGGTTGCTTGCCGATATAGGCGAGGATACCGCCGTCCACGTAGAGGATATGGCCGTTCACGAAGTTGGACGCGTCGGACGCGAGGAACACGGCGGGACCCTGCAGATCCTCGGCGTTACCCCAGCGCGCGGCGGGCGTCTTCGCGATGATGAACTGGTCGAAGGGATGGCGGGAGCCGTCGGGTTGGATCTCGCGGAGCGGCGCGGTCTGCGGCGTGGCGATGTAGCCCGGGCCGATACCGTTGCATTGGATATTGAATTCGCCGTACTCGGACGCGATGTTCCTGGTCAGCATCTTGAGGCCGCCCTTCGCCGCGGCATAGGCGGAAACGGTCTCTCTGCCGAGCTCGCTCATCATCGAGCAAATGTTGATGATCTTGCCGTGACCCTTCTTGATCATCGAAGGAATGACCGCCTTCGCGACGATGAACGGCGCGTTGAGGTCGACGTCGATGACCTGCCTGAAATCGGCAGCGCTCATCTCGCACATCGGGATCCTCTTGATGATGCCGGCATTGTTGACCAAGATGTCGATCACGCCGACTTCCTTTTCCACCTTGGCGACGAAAGCGTTGACCGCGTCTTCGTCGGTGACGTTGCAGACGTAGCCGTGCGCCTTGATGCCGAGCTCCGCGTAAGAGGCGAGACCCTTATCCACGAGCTCTTGCTTAATATCGTTGAAGACGATGGTCGCGCCCGCCTTCGCAAAAGCGGTGGCGATCGCAAATCCGATGCCGTAGCTGGCGCCGGTCACGAGAGCGACTTTCCCTTCCAAACTGAACATATTTTCCATTTTTAGACCTCCGAACTTTAATTTTCAGATCCGCCGCGTCTTGCGCGACGTCGTAATACGGATATTATATCATATTTCGCGCGAAAAGGGAATCCTTGGAAATGATTTTTCTCTCAAAGGCGCCCTCTTGCGCTCGCAGCGATCAATCGTAGACGAACGCTTTTAGATAAGTGATCACCGAAAGAACCTCGTTTCTGTCCATCGTGAGGACGAACTCATCGTTGATAACGCCGTTCTTGACCAGCCAATCCCACACGTCCGAATCCATCATATTGCGACAGCGGCGCATCGCCATCATCGTGAACTCGCTCGAACGCGACTTCGCATTGCTGAAAACGGCACGCAGTCCTTCGTACTGGTCTTTGGTCGCATTCAGCAAGGCTTTGAGCCTCTTGTCGTTGGAGTCCAGCATGATACGGCAAATGCCTTGTATGGTTTTTTCTATCTCGTAGTCCATATTGCCGACGCTTTTCACCACGCCCGCCTTTTCCAGATCGGACACAAACTCTCTCGCCTCTCCGTAGGAAAGCCCTCTTTCGAGCATCAATTCCGGAACGGAGATGTTCCGACGCGCCAAAACGTACTTCGACAACTCTTTTCGATCAATCATCGTCTTCCTCCTCCTCTTTGTGAGATTTCACATAGAACTCGTAGCGATATTTCAGCTGCATCGGGTTGCATGCGGGGACGTATTCCTTCGCGTCCGCCTTGGGCAAGGCGTTCATCTCGGGCATGGCATAGTAGCGCTCCAACTTGGTGAACCAAACTTGGTCGTTGCAGACCTCGCGGATCACGCACTCGCCCGGCTTGATGGCGGCGAGCATCGACTTCGGCACGAGGGGGCGTTTCTCGATCTCGATCGAGGTCAGATGAGGAGTCGTTCCGCTCATCGCCGAATTCGGCGCGATGCGGGTGCATTCGCCGCACTCCTCGGAGAACTCCTTGATCGTCATCAGGTTGTTCGAACCGAAGAAGACGGTGACGTTCATATTGTCGCGTATGATCTTCGCACGATCCGCCCCGTCTCGATTGTAGATACATGCCAACTGCGCATAACTCTGCAAAACGAGCATAAACCAAATATTTCTGCCCGCGCATGCCGAAATAACCGTTTCGAAATCCGGGATTTCGGGGAAGTTGCCGAATTCGTCCAAGACGAAATACCACGGAACGGGCAGTTTGCCCGTGTCGTACTTATTCGCTTCTTCGATCAGCGTCTTGTACATATCCTGCACGAAGCGCGCGATCGTCACGTACTGGTTCTTGAGTTCGTCGCGGAAATCGATAAAGACCGCAACGGGGGTCTTGCCGTCCGCATAGTCGCGAATGTCGAAGCTGTTGCACGAGGTGATCATACGCGTCGAGATCTCGTAGTACTGTCCGAGGGAAGAACGCAGGGTCGTCACATAGCTGTCGCGCGTCGTCTTCGCCGCGATAAACAGCGTGCTCTTGACGCAGGTATACGCCCGCGACGTGTAAATGTCGCGCCTGGTGAAGAAGCCTTCCGACCCGTTCGCGCCGTTCAAGTCGCCGATGATATTCTCGATGACAGTCAGCACGGTGCTGAGCGAGAACTTGTCTTCGGTGACCGGATTGACGGGATAATCGATGTCCTCGAGGAGCCCCCACAAAACGCCCTTAAAGATGTCGCGACCGCCGTAGTCCCAAATCGGCTCCTTGCTTGCGAGCGGAATGAAGATGGCGGCAAGATCGTCGATCATCGCGGCGACTTCGGATTCCATAAAATATCTCTTGGCCTCGATCGCGCTGTCGAGCTCCGCTTGGTCGGTGAAAATCTCCCCGTTGAAACGGCACTTGTAGCGTCCGTCCTCGAAGATCGCTTCCACCTCGTCCTCAAGATTCTTCGCTTCGAGATAACTGCGATAGATCTTGCGGAACGGGTTCCAGCATTCGCTTTTCTTATAATCGCGGAAGTTCAATAAAAGCACCTTGTAGCCTTGCTCCTCAAGGGTCTTGGCGGTGATGCGATAGATCTCGCCCTTGGGATCGGTGATGATCATCGGGCGCTTGACCTTTTGGCGCGCGAAAGACAGGATCTGCGGCACGATGTAGGACGTCGTCTTGCCCTGACGGGTGGCGGCGATGATGCCGACGTGGTTCTCCTGCTTGGTGTACAATTGCATCAGCTTGCCGTCCACGTGGAAGTCCGCTTTGAGCACGCCGGGGATCGCGCGGTTGGGCAGATCGTCCCAAGGCACGAGGTCGGGGGATTTCACAAGGTCCTCGTGGTGCACGAGGGTCATATTTTCATAGCCTGCCAACAGTTGTTTTTTATCCATTATACGTTACCTCCGAAGCCGAAAGCGGATCCGCCGTTCCCTTTCTTGAGATAGGGTTTGGCAAGGTCCATCGTGATCTCTTTACCGGATAGTTCGCCGCGATGATTGAGCAGCATCTTTTTGAAAAAGGCGTCGATACGATCGTAGTCCGTTTCTTCCAGCGCCTTCTTGACGTCTGCGGCGATCGTGCCGGCGGCGATGCCGTACAGCGCGCAGTAGTGCGCGTACAGTCTGTCGATCATCAGGGGTTTCTCCGCCGCCCCGAGGGGCTCGATCACGATTTGATCGGTATGATCGGCCAGCGGGCGCTGGTATTCCTTCTCGCAGATACAGATCGGCAGCACCGAGCCGAGGTCGAGCGACAGCGCGGGGTCTTGGATGCGGAAACGGCGCCGTTCTTCCCCGTTCAGGAAGGCGACGAAGGTCTCAAAGAGCTCCCTCTCCATCTCTCCCTCGAAGAAGAAAACCAACACGTTCGCTTTCTTCTCGACGAGATTACGCAAGAAGACGTGATTCTTGTCCAGGCTGAGATCGTTACGGAAAAGCGGGGGCTTGATCCTCGCGACGTTGGCGTCCCCGAACGCCGCCTTGATCGCGGCGTAATAGCGCGCCCTCGTTGCGGCAGAATCGCTGACCAAACACAGCGGCGCATAGACCTCGTTGGTGCGGAGATCGACGTTCGCGAGGTTCCGCATAATGCGATCCACCTCTTCGCTCCTGCCGAAGGTTTTTTCGGTCAAGACGTCGCGATCCGCGACGAGCGGTCTCGCGTAGGACAGGCTGAGAGGCAATTCGCACGCTTCGGAGATATTGCCCCGATGCCCGGAGAAGATCAGCGCCTCTTTCGCCTCGCCGTCGATGACCTCGCTGTAGACCACGCGCGCCGTGACGGGATCGAACATCACTTTGTTCACCCTGCTCGCGTCCATGCTCTTTTTGAGCAAGCGCACGTTCGGATCGGGCAAGACGGTCGGAGCGACGTCCGGGAAGATCTCCTCGCGCAAATACTCGCAAGGCGTGTTCTTCAAACAGGCGAGCACGACGCTTGCATACTTTTCACGCGCGCCGTCGCCGTATTCGCATAGAGCGATCGCGCTGACCACGTCCCCCCAGTAGGCGGCGTGTTCGAGGGTCTTTCTGCCGCGCTCGAGGTCCTGCGCCATACCGATGCCCGTGCAACGCAAGATGCCGAGGATGCGGAGCGCGACGAGGATCCCCGCCGACGCTTTCTCGATCAGATCGCCGTAGACAGAGTACGCCGCGGACTGCTTTTCCGCCACCATCTTGAGCTTCTGCATCTGGGTAACGGCGTTTCCCTTGAGGGCGATCATGTATTCCTCTTCCTCGGAATAGCCGTATTCCGCCGTTTCGTCGTTAAACTCCAGGTATTCGTTGATACGTTTCTTGCGGAAATACTCGTTCTCGTCGCGAATATTCGCAACCGTGTGTTGCGATACCTTGGCAAGGAACTCCTCGATCTCTCGGTCGGTCAAGCGAAAGAGCTTGCCGAGAATCGGAAAGATGCGTTCTTTGACGCAATAATCACCCAGAACCGCCTCAAACACGAAATATTCGTGCAAGGCAAGTTCAATCCGATCGCTGAACTTCATTTTCTGTCCTCCTAATATTGTTTCCAACCAAATGGATTTCGACCGTCGAAAGAACGACGGAGCGAGAATAAGACTATTATATTCGATATATGTCGAATTGTCAATCCGTGTAACGCTAATGCGTTACGGCTTTTTACGATAGGCGTCCTTGATCGCATCGACGCTCTTCTCTCGGCGCAACAGATCCTCGGCGAATTCCCCGATCGGACGACAGAGATCCACCGCATCCACGATCTCGCCCTCGCGGCGCATACTGTGGTATTCGTATTCCGAGACGATCAGATGATCGGCGAGACGAATGCCCACAATACCGAGCGCTTGCGCGATGCGATTGGTCGAGTCGATGTCCGCGTCCGAGGGCAAAAGGCTGCCGTTCGGATGATTGTGTCCCATCGCGACGTAGGTCGCGCCGCATTTCGCCGCCGTGGCGACGAGCTTATCGCGGTCGATCGAGACCGAACGACGTTCGCCGTGCGTGAAGATCTCGCTCTTCAAGATCTTGCCGGCTTCGCTGAGATAATAGATCAGGAAATGCTCCTCTTTCTTCCTGCCGATCCGTGCGATCATCGCCGACGCGCACGCCGCGGGCGAAGTCAGGTTCTCCCCTTCCTTCTCGGCGAGCAGATAGGCGTTAAAAGCCTCGGGCAGGAGATGCAGGAAAAGCGCCGCGTTCTCGGTCATACCCTTGACCGACGCGAGGAGTTCGGGATCGGCGTCCAAAACTTTCTTGTACGAACCGAAGGTCAGCAAAAGTTCGTGCGCGATCGCATTGGTATCGCGACGGGGCACGAAGGAAAAGAGCAGGTATTCGAGTTTTTCGTGATCTTCCAAACATTCAAACCCGTATTTCCTGATCTTGTTTCTGAGTCTTTCTCTGTGTCCGTCGTGCATCCCTGCCATCGTGTATCTCTCTTTGCGGCAAAAGCCGCCTTCATAAGAACGGCGAGCGCCCCTTTACAGGGTAACGCCCGTCTTCAATATCGCGATCTGTTTGTCGCCGCGAAGGTCGCACTTGGTCGCCTTGCCCTCGATCGTGTCGAGCAGCAGGTCGTACAGCGCCTGCGCCGCCGCCTCGACGTCACCCGTCAGCATCACGCCCGCGTCGAAGTCGATCCAATCCTTCTTCTTCGCCGCAAGGGGACTGTTGGACGCGATCTTCAAGGTCGGCACGACGCTCCCCAAGGGAGTGCCTCTTCCCGTCGAGAAGAGGATCACGTTGCATCCCGTCGCCGCGAGGGTCGTACAGGCGATGATGTCGTTGCCCGGGCTTTCGATCATATTGAGACCGCGCTCCGTCGCGCGCTCGAGTTCGCCGAGCACCGCGAGGACCTCGCCCCGTCCCGACTTCTGCACGCACCCGAGGGACTTCTCCTCAAGGGTAGTGATACCGCCCGCCTTGTTGCCCGGCGAGGGGTTTTCATAGACGTTGACGCCGTGCGAACCGTAAAAGGTCTTCCATTTATTGACGAGAGCGGCGATGTCGTCGAAGACTTTTCTGTCCTTCGCGCGCTCCATCAGGGTCTGCTCCGCGCCGAAGACTTCGGGGGTCTCCGCGAGAACGACCGTCGCGCCGCACGCTTCCATAAGGTCGGCGACACGCCCGATCAAATAATTCGCCGTGATGCCGGAAAAGCCGTCGCTGCCGCCGCATTTCACGCCGATGGTCAGTTCGGACAGAGGAACGGACTCCCTCTTGTCCTTCGACGCCACGGCGTACAGTTCTTCGAGCAAGGCGAGGCCTTCCGCCTCGTCGTCCTCGACCTCCTGCGCGACGAGGAAACGCACGCGCTCGCCGTCCGGCACGATCTCGCGGATCCCGTCCATACGGTTCTCTTCGCAACCGAGACCGAGGAACAGGACGCCGCCCACGTTCGCATTTTTCGACAGATTCACGAGGATCTGCTTGGTACGCGTCAGGTCGTCGCCGAGTTCGGAACAACCGACGCGGTGGGTCAGCACCACGACGTCGTCCACTTTGAGATCGTTTGCGTGTTTTTCTTTGAATCGACGCGCGATCGCCTCCGCCGTCGCCGCGATGCAGCCGACGGTCGGCACGATGTAGAGATCGTTGCGCGCACCCGCTCCGCACGCCCTTCTGTACGCCATCACGCTGTCACGCGCGGGCCTCGCGGGCAAGGGAGAAAGTTTCTTGTCGTAGGTATAGGAAAGAGCTTCCGCCGTCAGCGCGCTCGCGAGGTTGTGCGTATGCACGAACTCGCCCGCTCGAATATCCGCGGTCGCGACGCCGATCGGGTAGCCGTACTTCATGACCGCCGAACCCTTGGGAATGTCGCGAAGCGCGATCTTGTGCCCCGCGGGGACGTCACCTTGCGGAGCCCGCAGAACGCCGACGTTATCCTTCTCGTTCAGAATGATCAGGTCGCTCATAACGCTTTCAGCGTCTCGCGCACCTTGCCCGCCTTGATCGCGCGGACGTAGTCCACGGAAGCGGTGTAAACGCCCTCGGTCGCCTCGAGGTCCATACCCCAGAACGCCTCGTTGCGGATAAACGCCTCGTACTTCTTCTCGGCGCTCATATCTTGCGCAAAGAACGCTTTGACGTCGTCGCCGTCGTTGATCGTGAAGTCGGCGCTGTCGTACAGGCAGAAGAGCGCGGCGAGCGCGAAGAGCATATACTTGCGGTTGTCCTTGTCGCAAGCGAGGAAAGACGGAAGCAAGCGGGTCTTCCACTTCGCGACGCTATTTAAGATGATCGAAGAGAACAGGTGATCGATATAGGGATTGGAGAAGCGCTCCAAAACGTCCGCCTTGAACTGATTGAGCAAGGCTTTGTCCATCTTGATGGTCGGAATGATCTCCTCGTCGGCAAGGGCGCTCGCATAGGCGAAGAGGTCCTTGTCGAGGATCGCGTCGCGCACGATCCCCACGCCGCACAGCATCGAAATGGGGGCGAGCGAGGTGTGCAGACCGTTCAAGATCTTGACCTTTCTCTCGCGATAAGGTCTGACGTCATCCGTGAACTTGACGCGCGGATCTTTGAGGAACGGGAGCTTTTCTTTGAGCGCCGCGTCGCCCTCGATCACGAGGGACAGGAACGCCTCGCCGACGGTCAGGAGCTTGTCCTCGCCGCCGATCGCCGCGAAATGCTCCGCCTCGTGACCGCGCGGGAAGCCCGGCACGATCTTATCCACCAAACTGTTGTAAACGGTGATCTTCTTCGCAAACTCGATGAAGTCTGCGCCGAGGTCCCACAGTTCGGCGTATTTCAGCACGTAGGATTTGAGGGTCTCGCCGTTCTTCTCGATCAGCTCGAGGGGAAGGAGCTCCACCCTGCCCGCCTCGCCGTACTTTTGGAAGCGCTGATACAGGATCTTGGTGATCTTCGCGGGGAAGGTGCCGAGGTCCTCGTACTTGTCCGCCGCGTTGAAGGCGATGCCCGCCTCGGTCGTATTGGAAATGATGACCTTGAGCTCGGGATCCATATACGCCTCAACGTATCTGTCGTACTCGCGATACGGGTTCACGCAGTCCTTGACCACGGTCACGTAGGTGTATTCCTTGACCGCCTTGCCGTCCACCTTGCCGCAGACGCAGGTGTGATAGTTGCAGTCCTGCTTGCGGAAGTTCTCCCAGTAGGGATTGTCGATCGGGGTCACGAGCACGACGCTCTCCCCGTCGCCGAACTTGTCTTGACGGATCTGGATCAGATAGTCGATGAAACTGCGGATGAAATTGCCTTCGCCGAATTGTAATACGGTCGCCATAGTGCTAGAAAATCTCCTTATGGTTTATTTTATAAGAATTATACTACTTCCACGCGTGCGATTACAAGCGTTTTGACGAAAAGTGCCTTGCGCGCTCACAGCGTCCCTTTGAAGAACGCCTTATAGGCGAGATAGGTCTCGTAGACGTCCGCCTTCGCCGTGATCTCCATCGGGGAGTGCATATTGAGCACGGGAACGCCCGCGTCGATGACTTCCATATTGTAGCGCGCGGAGATGTAGGCGATCGTGCCGCCGCCCCCTTGGTCCACCGCGCCGAGTTCGCCCGTCTGGAAACACACGCCCGCCTCGTCCATCACGCGGCGGATCTTCGCGATGTATTCGGGGTTCGCGTCGCTCGCGCCGCTCTTCCCCCTCGCGCCGGTGTATTTCTCGAAGACGATGCCGTGATTGAACTTCGCGCAGTTCCCCTTGTCGCTTGCGGACGCGTAGATCGGGTCGATCGCGGCGTTGACGTCGCTCGAAAGCATATAGGACCGCTCCAGCGCTCTGCGCTGGGATAAAACGTCGTCCGCGCCCGTCTTGGCGAGAAGCTCGAGCAAGGTGTTCTCGAAGAAAAGCGATTGCGCACCCGTCGCGCCGACGCTGCCGATCTCCTCTTTGTCCACGAAGAGGGCGCACGAGGCGTATTCGGGCGCCTCGCCGTCAAGGAGCGCGCGGAGCGAGGTGTAAGCGCACACGCGGTCGTCCTGTCCGTAGGACGCGACCATGCTCCTATCCAGTCCGAAATCACGCGCGGGACCCGCGGGGACGATCTCGATCTCGGCGGAGACGAAGTCCTCGGCGCCTATGCCGTACTTCTCGTTCAGCAAGCGCAGAATATTCGCTTTGACCTCGTCCTTCTCTTCCCCGTCGAGCGGCATGGAGCCGACGATCACGTCGAGCTTCTCCCCTTCGATGACTTTGTCCGCCTTTTTCTGCATCATCTCGCCCGAAAGGTGGATCAGGAGGTCGGTGATGCCGAGGACGGGATCGGCGGGATCCTCGCCGACGTGCACTTCGACGGTCTTGCCATCCTTCAGGCAGATCACGCCGTGCGCGGCGAGCGGAACGGTCACGTATTGATATTTCTTGATGCCGCCGTAATAGTGGGTGTCCCACAGCGCAAACTCTTCCTTTTCGTATAGGGGATTTTGCTTGAGATCCATACGCGGCGAATCGAGATGCGCGCCGAGAATGCGCAGTCCGTCGGTCAAGGGGCGAGTACCGATGCGGTAGAGGACGACGTTCTTGCGCTTATTCACGAAGTAGACCTTGTCCCCCGCCGCGAGCGTCTTCTTGCTCTCCGCGGGGACGAATCCCGCCTTTTTCGCGAGCGCAACGATCTCCGTCACGCACATGCGCTCGGTCTTTCCCTTTGAAAGAAAATCCTTGTAATCTTCGCAAAAATCGGTAATTTTCGCGATTTTGTCCTTGGTCGCGTCTTGATAAACGTTACGGTTATACATACTTCCTCCTTATCGGTTCTTTTATTTTTCAAGATTCTTGGACGCTTCGATCACGGCGCGATACACACGTTCGAGCGCGTCTTTTGCTGCAGGGTCGGGCGTGCGGGAGCGCACCCCTTGGATCACGATCTCCTCTCTGCCCGCGTTGGTCACGGGGATCCCGTCGCGCTTCTTGACCGCGCCGATCTCCTTGACGACCTCGAAGCGCGCGAGCAACAGATCGGCGATCTCCTTGTCCAGTCTGTCGATGTCCTTTCTGAGTACGTCTAATTCGCTCATTTTCCTTCCTCCAAGAGTGCGTCGAGCACCGCGATCGCGACCGCCGCCTCGAGGACGGGCACCGCGCGCGGCACGATACAGGCGTCGTGCCTGCCTTTGATCTCTATTTCGCGATTTTCCTTTTTCACAAGGTCGATCGAGCGTTGCTTCTTTCCGATCGAGGGCGTGGGACGGACGGCGACCGAGAGGGTCAGCGCGTTGCCGTTGCTGAGCCCGCCGTTGATGCCGCCCGCGTCGTTCTTCTCGAAGGTCACTTCGCCCCCTTCGTAGCGGAGCGGATCGTTCGCCTCGGAGCCACACATTTCGGCGAGACCGAATCCCGCGCCGAACTCCACCCCTTTGACCGCCGGGATCAAATAGGCGAGCGAGGCGATCTTCCCCTCGAGCGACCCGAAGGAACCGCCGCCAACGCCGCCCGGGAGCCCCGTGACCGCGATCTCGATCCTGCCGCCGACCGAGTCCTTCTCCGCCGCCGCGCGCTCGATCTCCCCGAGCATTTCGTCCTTTTTCGCGGGGGTCCATTCCCCCCTTTCTCCGCAGGAGAGCATCTCCGCAGTCAGCCCGCCTCGATAGGACGCGCCCTTGACCGTGCCGATCGCGGACACCCACGCCGCGACCCGAATCCCTCGCTCCGCGAGGGCGGTCTTCGCCGCAAAACCCAATACGCAGAGGGGCGCGGTCAGCCTGCCGCTGAATTCGCCGCCGCCCGAGAAGTCCAGCCTGCCGTCCATAAGGTGCGCCGCATAATCGGCGTGCGAGGGACGGGGAACGCCGTACAGGTCGGCGTAGTCGCCGCTACGGACGTTCGTATTCTTGATCACGGCACGGAAGGCATCCGCCGTGCATTCGATCTCGGGGATATCCGCCTCGAATCGCTTGGTCGAATACGCCGTTGCCTTCGCGCGGCGCCTGTCCATAAACGCAGATAGCGCCGCACGGTCGATCTTGACCGCGGGCAGTCCCGTCGCCCTCACCCCGATCTCGGGCGCGTGCGACGTGCCGTACACTTCAAACGCGATCTTATCGCCCTTCCACTTCATACCTGCCTCCCAGTCGCGCGAAATCTTCCCAAAAACAAGGATAGGATTTCTTTACGCAAGTCATATCGTCCACGCGGCTCTCCCCCTCTGCGAACGCCGCCAATATCGCCGCCGACATCGCCATACGATGATCGGACCTGCTGTCGAACGCCCCGCCGTGCGGCGCGCCGCCGAGGATCACGAGCGCATCCCCCTCTTCGTGCGAGGCGATCCCCGCCGCCGCGAGCATTTCCACGATCGCGGAGAGTCTGTCGCTCTCTTTATCGCGCAGGCGCCCCACCTTTTCGAGCCGACTTTCGCCCGAAGCGTACGCCGCGAGCACCGAAAGGATCGGCGCGAGGTCGGGCGTTTCGCCGACGTCCGCCGTAAAGGCGCGAAGCGCGCCCTTTTTCACCGTAATTCGGTCGCCTTTGGTCGTGACGACGCCGCCCGCCGCACGGATCACGTCCACGACGGTTTTGTCCCCTTGGGCGGTGGATAGGTCGAGACCTTCGACCGTGACCCCGTCCCCGAGCGCGCCCGCCACGAGCGGGAACGCCGCGCCCGAGAAGTCCCCGGGAACGACCGCCTCCCCAAGACAAAAGCGTTGTCCGCCCTTAACGGCGTAGCCTCTTTCCGTTTTTTTCACTTCGACGCCCGCCTTTGCGAGGACTTCGAGCGTAATATCGATATACGGCGCGGAAACCGCCCTGCCGACGAGACGGATCTCGCTGTCCCCCTCAAGGAGCGGAAGCGCGAGCAAAAGCCCCGTAACGAATTGCGAACTGATCGTCGCGTCGATCTCGTAAACGCCCGCGGTCAGTTTGCCGCGAACCGAATGCGCCGTCGCCGTGACGCCGTGCGCGGACAAGGTCTCGGTCAGCGCCGCCATCGGGCGCTCTCCCAATCGCCCTGCGGTCACGAAATCCACGTTGACGCCGAGCGCCGAGGCGAGCGGGAGCAGAAAGCGGAGCGAGCTGCCGCTCTCGCCCACGTCGACCGAAACCACCCCTTGCGAGGGACGGAAGGCGCCGTAGGAAACCGCGTCGCCGTCGAAGACCGCCTCGAACCCGAGCGCCGAAAGAGCGCGCGCGGTATAGCGGGCGTCGTCCGAATCGCCGAATGCGACCCTGCCGCCCGAGAGCGCCGCCGCGATCAGGTAGCGGTGCGCGTAAGATTTGGATTTTACCGCCGCAACGGTGCCCGAAAGGGCGTGCGGCGCGACCTTCGCGATCATCTCTTGTCGATCTCCCTTTTGATCCTGTCCCCCTCGGCAAGGAGGGCGCGGAGCGCCTCTTCGTCCCCTGCGCCGAGCGCTTCGGAATAGCGAGAGAGGGCGGCAATCAGCCCGTCGAGTTCCTTTTTCAATCGGTCGCGGTTGTCGGTCATCAGCTCCGCCCACATATCGGGATTCAGCCGCGCGACCCTCGTCAGGTCGCGATAGCTGCCCGCGCTGTAACCGCCGTGCATACGCGCCGTATCGCTCTTTATAAAGGCGTTGGAGACGACGTGGCACAGTTGCGACGTGTAGGCGATCATCTCGTCGTGCTTCTCCGCCGTGGTGACCACGACTTCCGCGAAGCCGAGCGAAAGGTAAAACTTTTTCAGTTCGGACAGAACGAATAGGTCTTCCGTCACGGGGACGAGGATCATCGACGCCCCGTCGAAGAGGCGCACCGAGGAATGCTCGACGCCCGCGTATTCCCTGCCCGCCATCGGGTGTCCGCCGATATAGACGAGATCGGAGCGCTCCGCCCTTAGCCGCGCCATCGCCGCCGTGACGACCCGCTTATTACCGCAGAAATCCGTTAGGATCGCGCCCGCTTTCAGATAGGGTAAATACTCCCTTGCCGCCGCCTCGAAATCGCGCGGAAAGATCGCGACGACCAGTAGGTCGAGTTCGCCCGCGTTCTCCTTGGTCAGCACTTCGGTGTACGCCTTCGCGAGGAGCGCCTTGCGCATCACGGCGTCGCTCTTGTCCGCGCCGTAGACCTCGTATCCGTTTTTCACAAGCACCCTGCCGAAACTCGCACCCATGAGGCCGAGCCCGACGATGCCGACTTTCCGTATCATACTTTCTTCCCTACTGCGCGCGCGACCGCGTTGACTTCGGTCACGACCTCGGCGAACTGCTCGGGGCGGAGACTCTGCGCGCCGTCGCACAGGGCGTGCGGCGGATCGTTATGCACCTCGATCATCACGCCGTCCGCTCCCGCCGCAGCCGCCGCCTTGGACAAGGGCTTCACGTAGCGCGCGACGCCGCTCGCGTGGCTCGGATCGACGATCACAGGCAGGTGCGTCAGTTCCTTCAAGACGGGCACCGCGCTGATATCGAGCGTGTTTCTGGTGGAAGTTTCATAGGTGCGAATGCCGCGCTCGCACAGCACGATGTCGTGGCACCCCTCGCTCATCAGGTACTCGGCGCTCATCAGCCACTCCTGCACGGTGGCGGCGACGCCGCGCTTCAAGACGACCGGCTTACCCATACGCCCGACCGCTTTCAAAAGTTCGAAGTTCTGCATATCGCGCGCGCCGATCTGCACGACGTCCACGTCGCGGAAAAGGTCGATGTGGATCTCGCTCATGATCTCGGTCACGATCGGGAGCCCCGTCTCCTCTTTCGCTTTGAGAAGAAGGCGAATGCCCTCGTCGCGGAGTCCTTGGAAGGCGTAGGGCGAGGTGCGCGGCTTGAACGCGCCGCCGCGAAGCATCGTCGCGCCCGCCGCCTTGACCGCCTGCGCCACGCCGATGATCTGCTTCTCGGTCTCGACGGAGCAAGGCCCCGCGATGTAAGTAAAATTGCCCGCGCCGATCGTGACGCCGCCGACCTTCACCGCCGAATCTTCGGGGTGGAACTTACGGTTCGCGAGCTTAAAAGGCTCCTGTATGCGCTTGACGTCCTCGACGATGTCGAGGGAGCGCACGAGGTCGATGTCCACGCGGCTCGTATCGCCGACGAGCCCCATCACGAGGCTGTTCTCGCCTTCGCTGATGTCGGTTTTTAAGCCGAGCGACTTGATCCATTCCTTCAAATGCTCGTATTGCTTTTCGTCTCTGTCCTTCTTGATAACGATGATCATAGATGTCTCCTTTTCGGGGCGCGCCCCGCCTTTTCAAAATAAAAACGGCCGACGTATCGACCGCTTTTCTCTCTTTTGCGTGCTGAAACAGCCGATACTATTGAAGATCCGCAGAAAAATAATATCCGTAATAGTAAAAGCCGTTTCTGATCATAAAACTACGCAAGCAGCCAAATCTCGTCGTTGAGAATGACCGTGATCAAGTCCACGACGTAGAACACGGGCGCGAGAAAGAAGTTCAAGATCGCACCGATGTAGCTCTTGAATTGCACGCGTTTCACGATGCCGAGAATGATATTCGTGATCGGAATGATCGCGAGAATGAGGTTGATGATCCTATCGAATCCGTAAGATTTCTTTTTGGCAGCCATAACGGTTCTCCTTTGCTTTGATAGTCACATTATAACACGCGAGGCGCGCGCCCGCAAGTATTTTTTATCCCGGGGGCGCCGTCTGCCACGCGGACGGGCAGGTTCTGTTCGCCTTGAACCAGTCGGTATCCTTCAACAATTTGTCGTTATTCGAGCAGGACACCGTCACGTTTCCGCCCGAACTCAGGACGGTGATCACGCCGTTCATCGAGCCGAAACCCGTGTCTTCGTATTTGCCCTTGGTCTCGTTATACGTGATCGTGCCGAGGGTCGTCACATAGACTTTGTCGGTATAGGGCGCGACGCGATTCACAAACGCCTGCGACGGGAAAGTGTTATTGAGGTTTTGCGTATATTCCACCGCGCCGCAGCAGCAACAGACGCACACGATCTTCGGCTTGATGACCGAGAGAAGCGCGTCGGTGGACGCCGTATAGGAGCCGTGGTGTCCCGCCTTGAAGAGTTGCACTTCGGGCAGGCTATTATTCTCCACGAGAGAAGCTTCGCCTTCCGCCTCGAGGTCGCCCGTCAACAGGTAATAGTTCGCGCCGTGATTGAAGAGCACGCAGACGGAATAGTTGTTTTCGTCGCTCGTCTTTTCTTCGTAATATCTCTGATAAAGGATGGTCATCGTGATCCCTTCGCCGAGCTCGTAGGTCTTTTGCGCGCCGTCCGTTTCCTTTGCGCATTGAAGCGCGGTGTAGTGCTTGGCGCCGTCCTTTTCGACTTCGTCGTCGCGCGCGGAAATATAATTGTTGTAGACCGCACTCGTTGCGTTGGTGCCGGCGAAGTCGATGATGGTGCCGCATTTGAATTGCTTAAAAATGCCGTCGCGGGCTTTGGTATTGGTGAACCCCGCGATATGATCTTGGTGCGCGTGCGTCGCGATCACGAATTCGAGGGTGCCGTCGGTGCAGTAATTCCTGACGTAGTCGCCGATGTCGTCCGCGCTGTCTTGGCGCGAGCCCGCGTCGATCAGGATATCGACGTCGCCCGCCTTTATGTAAGTGCTGTCGCCCGTATAGTTGTTGCCGAGCTCCAAAAAGTGGAACGAGAGATCCTTGTCCCCGTAGGTCGTCGCTTGAGGCGGAGTGTTGCCGCCGCCGCTCGTCGCCTTATCGCCGCCGTCCGTCGTGACGGTCGCGCGATGGATCAAGTTATTTACCGCGTCGTGAACTTTGTCCACCTTGAAATAGAGCACCGCGCCGACCGCGATCAGCACAACGAGGATCACGACGATCGCAACGACCGCCTTGGGGTGCCGACGCGCCGCTTCTGCGGCGACTCTTTCGGGCGTGCGTTGATTGCCCTTTGAGGTCGTGCGTTGCGTGCCGCTCTTTTTGGTCGCCATGCTTATTCCTCGTATCCGTGCGGATTGTTGCTACGGAACTTCCACAGGCTCTTACACATATCGTCGATCGTGAGTTTCGCTTCCCATCCGAGTTCCCGTTTCGCCTTATCCGCGCTGGCGTAGCACGCCGCGATGTCGCCGCCGCGACGGGGCGCCATCACTTTCTTTAAGGGGTGACCGCACGCCTTTTCGAACGCCGCGATGACTTCCAAAACGCTGTAACCGTTGCCCGTGCCGAGGTTATAGATATGCACCCCCGCCTCGCCGAGCTTCGGGATCGCCGCGACGTGTCCCTTCGCGAGATCCACGACGTGGATATAGTCCCTGACGCCCGTGCCGTCCTTGGTCGGATAGTCGGTGCCGAAGACGTTGATATGCGGCAGTTCGCCGATCGCCACCTTCGCGATATAAGGCGCGAGGTTATTCGGAATGCCCTTCGGATCCTCGCCGATCAGTCCGCTTTCGTGCGCGCCGATCGGGTTGAAGTAGCGCAAGAGTACGACGCTCATCTCGGGATCGGCAAACGCCGCGTCCGACAAGATGCGCTCGATAAAGAGTTTGGTCGTGCCGTAAGGGTTGGTCGTGGAGAGGGGGAAATCCTCGGTCACGGGGAGCGACGCAGGATCGCCGTACACCGTCGCCGACGACGAGAAAATAAACTTCTTGACGCCCTTTTCTTTCATCACTTCCAAAAGGGTCAGCGTGCAGTCGATGTTGTTGCGGTAATACATCACGGGCTTTTGGACGCTCTCGCCCACCGCCTTGAGCCCCGCGAAATGCACAACGAAGTCGATCTCGTTCTCGTCGAAGATCTTGGTGACCGCCGCCTTATCGCAAACGTCCGCCTTGTAAAACTTGATCTTCTTGCCCGCGATCTTTTCCACGCGACGGATCGCTTCCTCGCTGCTGTTGGACAGATTGTCCGCCACGATGACCTCGTGTCCCGCCGCCAATAGTTCCACGACGGTATGGCTGCCGATGTATCCTGCTCCTCCGGTCACAAACGCTTTCATTTTCCCTCCGATCCGCTCGCTCGCCTTTGCGAAACGTGCGTTAATAAAGTTTGTTACATTATACAGTATGTGCGATAGATAAATCAAGTCCGCGCCGCGATTCGATCCCTGCCGATGAAAAAAGCTCCGCGCACGGGGCGCGGAGCGAAGGTTTCATTCGAACAAATGCGGATAAGCAAAGAGCGTCTTGCCGACCGCGAAGGGGGCTAAGGTCTCGTATTCTTTGCCGAAGGCGTCGACCAAGACGTCGAACTTCGCGCGAATGTGCGTGCCCGCTCCCAAGGGGGGCTCAAGGGACAAATAGGTCGCCGTGATCGACAGGGTCTCCGAGGTGTCTTCCATCACGTTCTTTCTCGAATAGGAGGACAAGAAACAGCTGTTGGTCTCGTCGTACTTCGCCTCAACGCCGTACACGCGCTCCTTGGATCCGTACGAGGACTTGTATCCCAGTCCGTAGTTTTTACTTTGCAAAGCAGTTTCGAAGCTATCACGCGCAAAAGTCGTAAAATTGTAGTGGAAGACGTGCGTGAATTCGTGCAACATGATATTGTAGTAGCCGCCGTAATACGCGCCGCGGATCTCGGTAGCGAAGGTCGCGAACCACACGTTGTTCGTCTCGGACGTCAAGCCGAGAATATTGCCGCCCGACCCCGACTTGATGGACTTGCATAGATAAATCGAGACCGTCCTGCCGCTGCGGAACGCGATCTCGCGCCAGCAGTTTTTGGGCATCACGGACATCGTGTACATCAAGAACTGCGCCTGATGCATCAGCGCGGTGCCGTCGCTCTGCACTTCCATCGTATAGCGATACGCCTTGGATTTCTTCGCGTAGGGATTATAAAGGGAATTGCCGTAATAGACCGCCACGCCGTAATAGCGGGATAGCCGATCCGCCACGTCCGCCATCGTGCCCGTATAGGAGAGCGCCGTATTCGCGACCGTGCCGACCGAGGAGACGTATCTGTCCCCCGTGACCTTGCCCGCGCGAACGGCGGGATAACACACGCCGTCCTTGCCTTTCTTGCCCGCCGCGCCGACCTCGGCTACGACGTCTCTGCCCGCGAGCGCTTCGATGCTGCCGGGATTGCCGCCCGCAGCGCCACGCCCCGCGTTACCGGGAAGCGCCGTCACGAAACCGCCTTCAAAGCGAACCGACGTTGCGTAGATCGCCGCGCCGCTGTCGCCGCCGTGTCCACCGTCGCCGCCCGCACCCGAGATATAGGTCGCGAGATCGGTGCCGTACTCTGCGTCCGCGCCGTTGCCGCCCGAGGTGCCGTTCACGCCGCTCCCCGCTACGGCGGTCAAAGTCCCCGTCCCCTCGATTGTCAAGACGGGAGCGCTGAGCGCGGTGCCGCCCGCGCCGCCGCGATAGCCGTATTTGCCCGAGCGACGGAGCAAGGTCAGCGATTCATAGGCGGAATAGGAGCCGACGTTCCACACGCCGTCCTTTTCTTCGCCCGTATTGTCGAGTAAATAGGGAGAATCCGCCAGAACGAGGTTTTGCCCGAGCAGGCACACCGTCGTCGTACCGGACGAGCCGAAGTCCATCACGGTGCCGCCGAGCCCTTGCGTCGCGATCGTGCCGAAGTTCCATAGCGTCACGCGACGTTCGGCGCAGTTGCGGAAATAGAAATACAGATCCTTATACGCGGTGTCGTCGCTGCCCTCGTAGCGTCCTTCGATCACGAGATCCGTCACCTCGGCGGGCACGAGGACGGTCATAACGCCCGCGTTGAGCGCGTTGGGCAGGACCATCCACACGCAGGGTTTCTCGCCGACCGCGGACAACGAGACCTGCGACCAACTCGAATACACGCGACGCGCGTATCTGCCGCTGACCGTGAACTCGATCTCGTTGCTACGCACGCCGTCCGCGCTCTCCGCGACGACGACCACTCTGCCGATATCGGCGCCCTCTTTCACCGTGACGGTCTCGCCGTCGATCGTGACGAGGTCGGCGCCCTCGAGCGCGATATAGTTCACGATGCCGTCGTACGCCGCCGGCACCGTCGTATGGGAGAAGACCAGCATTTCGCCGCTCTCCAAGTAATCGGTATTGCCGGTCGTGTCGATCGAGAGCGAGGTGAGGGTGCGCCGCTCCACCGTGAAGGAGATGGTCGTATATACCGAGCCGGACTCCAAAAGAAATACGATCTCACCGCCCTGCACGGCGTCCGCTCTGACGCGGAAACTCGTGCCGCCCGACCATTCGATCAGGTCGTTGCCGTCCGCGACCGAGATCTTTACCGAATCGATATCGGCGTCCGTCGGCTCGACGGTATAGGAGAACCCGCGTTCCGCGCCGGGCGCAACGCTTCCGCTTCCTTGCGTGGAGATCGCTCGAACGTCGGGATACGCCACGCGGATCGTGATGCGATCTTTCTCCGTGCCGGACTTCGCGAGCAATACGATCTCGGACGGGATCGGCGCCGCCTCCCTGACGCGCAAGATATTCGTCGCCTCGTCGAACTCCACGAACTCCTCGCCTTTTTCTATCTCATACGTCAATGCAAAATCGCTGTTGCTCGGATATTTCGTGGCGTAGATCGTCACGCTCTCCCCGGGCAAAAGCGTATCCGTCGAGGGCGTTTCCCAGCACACGAGACGCGTCTGGATCGTGGTGACGCGGATCGTCTTCTTCGTGCTCTCCACCCCTTCCAGGCGCGCCTGCACGACGATCTCACCCGCATCCGCATGGGGGTCGATCTTGAGAAGATTTCCTTCCACCGTCGCCTCGCCCGAAAGGACGTAATAGGTCGGCTGATTCTTGGCGGCGCCTTCGGGATAAATGCGCGCGGAAAGCTCGATGCTTTCTCCCGCCTCGCCTTCCGACGAGCAAACGACCTGCACGATCTGTACGTCGCTCTCCGCGACGGTAAACACCTTTTCAAAACGGAGATCTTTGATGGTAAAAGCGACCTTGAACGCGTCGTCCGCCTTCGCGGTGTCGGCGATGCGGATCTTGGTCCCGTCCGCCGTGGCGACGTCCTGCCCTTCGATGACTTCGAGCACGCCTTGGATGTCCAAATAGCGCGCGACTTCCTTTTCTCCGCCCATCAAATAAGCCATCGCATTCAGCTCCGCGCCGGGCAGGATCTCCCCTTCCAGCGTCAGATTGCTGATCGAAGCGGGATCACCCCCGCACGCGCACACAAAAAACACGCAGAGCGCGGCGAGTAGAATGAGGAGCGCGATGCGCGCCGTTTTTTGACCGATGGACGCTTTCATATCTCGATTATACTACGTTTCGCGTAGCGAAAGGTCGTTTATTAATGAAATATAATTCTGGATGATCTCGGAGCGGCGCGGCGTCACATACCCGCTCGCTTCATTTCCCCCCAACGGGTCATGACTTTGTACACGAGCTCGGGATCGTCCACGAGACCCGTCACTTCCCCGCTGAGTAGGTCGTATGCCATCACGATCGCCGTGTTCTCTTTGTGCGGATACTGGTCGATGTGATCGGTCGGCTTTACGACGACGTAAAAGTTGAATTCGATATTGATAACGATGTCGTCCTTGACGAAGCCCAAGGTATCGCCGTTATTCTCGATCTGTACGGTATTGCCTTTTGTTGTGATCTTCATATTTCCTCCTATTTCTTCGCGCGATCCTCGCGCGCAAGGGACTCCTTAGGGAGTATCGCCCGCCCTCGGACGCTCCCGGCAAGGGTATGATTCGGGTCAATTCGACCCGTTGGTACCTATCGGACCTTTCGCGACGGTCTCCTCCGCCGCACCGCTCTCTTCTGCCGCGACGTTCTCTTCCGCCGCGACGGTCGGCGTCTCGTCCATCGTCGCCGTTACGGCGCTCTCGTTTTCCGCGGCGACGGCAGGCGCCTCTTCCGCTGTGGTCAACGCAGGAACCCCTGCCCCGCCCTCTGCGGGCGCGATCACGGCGCTCTGCGCCCCCTCTGCGGGCGCCGATAAAACGGGCGCGGCGGCTTTGGCTGCGGCGTCTGCCATATCCTTGACGTACGCTTCCGCATTCAGCGAGACGCACGACAGCGTGATGACGACCACAGAGAAACCGACGAAGAAGGTGATGATCACGTTGGAGATATAGAGCACGAGCGCGATGAGCACGATCATAACCGCGATCTCGATCACGGAAAGCAGGGCAAGCGATAGGAAATTACGAACGCGCAACACCTTTCTCAGCGAGACCTTCTTATAGCCGTGCACGAGATACGCCTCGAAGAACGTAACCGCACCGTAAAGCAAAAAGGTCAAGATCCCCGCGATAACCGCGTATTTTTCAAACTTCGTGATCAAATAAGCGCCGACGGCGATGATCGTGGCGTTGATCACGGTATGCACGATAGAGATCAAGATGAACTTCCAAAACTTCCGCTTCGCTACGTTTCGACGGATCTCGACGCGAGTCGCGAAAACGCCGACGACAGCGCCCAGCACGGAGAAAACGAGGAACGCGACCCCTGCCCCGATCGCCTTCGTGGCGCATGCCGACAATAGCTCCTCGAACTGCACCTGCAACGCATCGAAGTCGATCGCGGCGTGAATGCAATCGTTCAGGAGCTTCCCGAAAAAGCCGCGATTGAAGATCTCGCGAGCAGCGAGCTCAATGTCTGCGTAGTCGACGGACAGAAAGGTGGACGAGATGGTCTCCCATACCGCCTCCCAATTCGGCTTGACGTCGCCGATAATCTTGACGGCTCCCGAAAAAAAGTCCTTGATCGCACTTAGCAGCGCAGGCAAAAAGATCGACAGTCCGATGACGATCCCGAGCGACAGCGCCCCGATCGGCAGGAAAAACAGCCTATAACTCTTTAAATAATTCTTCAATCCCAGTTTGATCATAGCAATATAGTATCACGATTCCCCCGAAATCGCAAGGTTTACCGAAGAAAACCTAAAAGGAAAGTCCCGACGACCACCCGCTGCCGCGACTCTCCCCGAAGCGTCGCGGATCATATGGCGTAATGGCGGCGAGGAGAGGGGTGCAAGACGAACGCTCTTTCAAAACGTCCCCGAGCAAGTTAGACGCTGCCGTTGAGGGCTCCGAATAATTGGAAATTACTTGGGGCATTGGCAGCGAGAAGAAGGGTTGCAGATGCAAGGCTCGGCAAGCCGAAATGAATGAGCGTACTCCTTGTACGTGATTTCGCCGACCTGCAGGCAGAAACACGGCATATGCCCCTTTACACGCGGCCGCAATAACACGGAAAAAGCCTCGATGCATTCACATCGAGGCTTTAGTGATATCCGGCGGCGCCATCGTCTCCCGGGCCGTGTCCAGCCAAGTACCATCAGCGCAAAGAGGCTTAACTTCCGTGTTCGGGATGAGAACGGGTGGGTCCCTCTTGCCATTACCACCGGAATGGTTAGATATGCTTTCGCACACCCACAACTGCATAGTTCAATCGTTTTGCCTAAGATACATATGCCTAACCAAAATTGTTGTGATTAAGCCCTCGACCTATTAGTATCGGTCAGCTGAATACATTACTGTACTTACACTCCCGACCTATCAACCTTGTAGTCTTCAAGGGGTCTTACTATCTTACGATATGGGATATCTCATCTTGAGGTGGGTTTCACGCTTAGATGCTTTCAGCGTTTATCCCATCCGCACTTCGCTACTCGGCTATGCCGCTGGCGCGACAACCGATGCACAATCGGTGCGTTCATCCTGGTCCTCTCGTACTAGGGACAAATCCTCTCAAATATCCTACGCCCACGATGGATAGGGACCGAACTGTCTCACGACGTTCTGAACCCAGCTCGCGTGCCACTTTAATCGGCGAACAGCCGAACCCTTGGGACCGACTACAGCCCCAGGATGTGACGAGCCGACATCGAGGTGCCAAACCTCCCCGTCGATGTGAACTCTTGGGGGAGATAAGCCTGTTATCCCCGAGGTAACTTTTATCCGTTAAGCGACGGCAATTCCATACTCTACCGCCGGATCACTAAGTCCTACTTTCGTACCTGCTCGACTTGTAGGTCTCGCAGTCAAGCTCCCTTCTACCTTTACGCTCTTTGGATGGTTTCCAACCATCCTGAGGGAACCTTTGAACGCCTCCGTTACTCTTTGGGAGGCGACCGCCCCAGTCAAACTGTCCATCTGACACTGTCCGACCGCCGGTTTACGGCTTAGTCGTTAGAATCCCAGCAATTGAAGGGTGGTATCCCAACGGCGACTCCGCTTGCGCTGGCGCACAAGCATCAAAGTCTCCCACCTATCCTGTACATCAATTGCCGAAATTCAATATCAAATTACAGTAAAGCTCTACGGGGTCTTTCCGTCCAGTCGCGGGTAATACGCATCTTCACGTATACTACAATTTCGCCGGGCCTCCTGTTGAGACAGCGCTCAAGTCGTTACGCCATTCGTGCGGGTCAGAACTTACCTGACAAGGAATTTCGCTACCTTAGGACCGTTATAGTTACGGCCGCCGTTCACTGGGGCTTAAGTTCGGTGCTTCGTTGCCTAACACTTCCCCTTAACCTTCCAGCACTGGGCAGGCGTCAGCCCCTATACTTCATCTTTCGATTTAGCAGAGACCTGTGTTTTTGATAAACAGTCGCTTGAGCCTCTTCACTGCGGCCACTCGCGTGGCTCCCCTTCTCCCGAAGTTACGGGGTCATTTTGCAGAGTTCCTTAACAAGAGTTATCCCGTTCATCTTAGGATTTTCTCCTCGTCAACCTGTGTCGGTTTGCGGTACGGGCACCTCGTCTTAACTTAGCAGTTTTTCTCGCCAGCGTGAATTCACCTACTTCCCTACTTTATTTCGGTCGGCATCGCGCCCCAGCTTTGTAAGTAGGTACTTCACCTACTCACGGCCTCAACGCTTGCACGCACTTATCCATCAGCGCGCTACGGCTATCCTCCTGTGTCCCTGCTTCGCATATATACTCGGTGGTATCGGAATATTTACCGATTGTGCATCATCTACGCCTTTCGGCCTCAACTTAGCCCCCGACTTACCCTGGGTGGACGAACCTTCCCCAGGAAACCTTTGACTTTCGATGGCGGAGTTTCTCGCTCCGCTTGCGCTACTTATGCCGGCATTCTCTCTTGTATGCAGTCCACCGCCCCTTCCGGTACGGCTTCAGCCCGCATACATTGCTCCTCTACCGATGTACTTGCGTACATCCCCAAACTTCGGTGTCAGGTTTTAGCCCCGGTAATCTTCGGCGCATCATCACTCGACCAGTGAGCTATTACGCACTCTTTTAATGTGTGGCTGCTTCTAAGCCAACATCCTGGTTGTTTTAGTGACAAAACATCCTTTACCACTTAACCTGTACTTTGGGACCTTAGTTGTGGATCTGGGCTGTTTCCCTTTTGACAATGAAACTTATCTCACACTGTCTGACTCCCTGCCATCAAATTCACGTCATTCGAAGTTTGATAAGGTTCGGTAAGTCGTGAAACCCCCTAGCCTATTCAGTGCTCTACCTTCGGAATTCTTGTGCAGAGGCTAGCCCTAAAGCTATTTCGAGGAGAACCAGCTATATCCGGATTCGTTTGGAATTTCTCCGCTATCCACAAGTCATCGCCGACTATTTCAACAGGCGTGCGTTCGGTCCTCCACAGTGTCTTACCACTGCTTCAACCTGCTCATGGATAGGTCATCCGGTTTCGGGTCTACGACATGCAACTTTCGCTCTGTTCAAACTCGCTTTCGCTTCGGCTCCGTGACGTAATCACTTAACCTCGCTACACATCGTAACTCGCCGGCCCATTCTACAAAAGGTACGACATCACACTTTATAGTAGTGCTCTGTCTGCTTGTAAGCATAAGGTTTCAGGTTCTCTTTCACTCCCCTCCCGGGGTTCTTTTCACCGTTCCTTCACAGTACTATTCGCTATCGGTCACTTGACGTATTTAGCCTTAGGAGATGGTCCTCCCATGTTCCCACCGGATTCCTCGTGTCCTGTGGTACTCCGGAACTCGCCTTACTCGGTCGCTATCGCTTACGGGGCTGTCACCCTCTTTGGCAATACCTTTCCAGATCCTTCTGCTCTGCGGCCTTCGTAATTATGCGAGCCCATAACCCCTACGCATATCGCTATGCGCAAGTTTAGGCTCTTCCCCTTTCGCTCGCCACTACTTAGGGAATCGATCGTTTTCTTTCTTTTCCTCCGGGTAATGAGATGTTTCAGTTCCCCGGGTGCCCCTCCTTGCGCTATGTATTTACGCAAGGATACCAAGACATTCTCTTGGTGAGTTCCCTCATTCGGAAATCCGTGGATCTCAGGTCATTTACACCTCCCCACGGCTTATCGCAGTTAGTCACGTCCTTCGTCGGCGTCAAGTGCCAAGGCATCCACCCTACGCTCTTTGTAGCTTAATCATCAAAGCGTCTCTTTCAAGACGCTCTAAAGTCATATAACTTCTCTCGTTAGTTTGTATCCTCAGCAAAATATCTTATATAGTGAATCGTTCGTATTACTCTTTACTCTTCATTTTTAGATATTTATTCGATTGATTGAGATCTCGCATACATCCTGTGTCTGCGAAACCTCCTATGCAGTTGTCAATGTGCTTCGTGGGCAACGACAGTTGCCGCGGGGGTACGATCTCTCGTACGGTGGTGGGCTTAAGTAGACTCGAACTACCGACCTCACGCTTATCAGGCGTGTGCTCTAACCAACTGAGCTATAAGCCCGCATTACTGGTGGAGATGATCGGGTTCGAACCGGTGACCTCCTGCTTGCAAGGCAGGCGCTCTACCAACTGAGCTACACCCCCGCAAAGGGGCTGTCTTTATAGACAGCTTTTTAATAATATCATTTCCGAAAATAAAAGTCAATACTTTTTCTCAAAAAATCGGCGGTTTTTTTAATTTTTTTTCAGCCGTAATTTTGGGGACTTTCGGAGCGGTTTTTCAGCCTCCTCCCGAGGGGATCAGAACATCTTTTTCTTCGCGAGGAAGATGCCCGAGATCACGGCGAGAAGGATGGAGATGCCGCACACGACGGCGAAGCCCCACGGGCTCTCGCTATTATTCCAAGGGATGCCGCCGAGGTTCATACCGAACAGACTGGCGACCAAGGTAGGCACCGAGATCACGAGGGTCAAGGCAGTCAGGAACTTCATGATGTCGTTGACGTTATTCGAGATGATCGCGCCGTAGGCGTCCATCGTGCCGTTCATGATCTCGCGATAGATCGAGCACATTTCCGCAGCCTGTTTATTCTCGATACCGGCGTCGTCGATGACGTCCTGATCCTCGGCGTACTTCTTCAAGATAGACTGCTTATTAAGCTTCTCGATCACGGCGTCGTTGGCGGAGATCGAGGTGCTGAAATAGACGAGCGACTTCTGCAGGTCGAGCATCTCGAGGATCGCGTTGTTCTTCATATTCTTCTCGAGCGTGGACTGCACGCGCTGGCTCGCCTTGTTAATCAGGCGCAGATAGGAAAGGTACTTGGTCGAGACGGCGTAGAGGAGCTGGAAGGTCAGACGGGTGGACTTGTAGGTCTCCACGTTCTTTATCCTACCGAACTTGAAGTCGTTGACGACGCTGTTCTCTCGGAGACAGACGGTCACGAGGTAATTGTCTTTATGTATGATACTCATCGGGATCGTGCCATAGGTATAATAGTTATCCTCGGGGTCTTCCTCGATGATCGGCACGTCGATCAGGATCATCACGCACTCGCCCTCTTTGTCGATACGGGCGCGCTCTTCCTCGTCGAGGGCGGCTTTCAGGTAGTCCTCGGAAATACCCGTAAGGGACGCGATGCGGTCCACTTCCTTGTCGTCCGGGTTCACGAGGTTCACCCACTTATTGACCAAAAAATCCGAGGACAATTCAACGTCGTCGGGCAGAACGCTCAGATTTCTATTGGAATCATTGAAAAGAATATCGATCATATTCGCCTCCGTTGTGTCCGCAGGAGGCGACGAAAAGGTCACCGGGTGCGGAACGATACAGACTGATTCGTGTTATCTTCGTCAGGATCCATATCTCCCTCCTCTCGTGATAAAAAAAGTTTACCATTATTTGCGCCCGCCCGCAAGCCATTTGCCGAAAAAAAATAAAAAGTTTTCCGCCCGCGGCGTTCGTCCCCCTGCGGAGCGGCGCAGAGGGGCGCTGCGTTCAGGGGGTCGGCGGGCTGTCCAGGTCGCGCAAAAGCGAACGCAACGCGGCGAGTTCTCCGTCCTCAGCCGTTCGCGTTTTCACTTCGTCATAGCGGGGGCGCGCAAGGATTCCGTTCCCTCGGGATAGGCGCGTAGTTCCCTCGTCGCAGATCGGGTCGTCCTCGGAAAGGGAAAGCGGGGGCGCCGCTTTGGGACGAAGGATCAATTCGTCGAGCGAAGCGGAGAAACGGACAGCCGCCTTTTCCGCACGGGCGACGTAAGCGCAGGAAAGGAAGCGAAAGGAGACCGCGCCGAGCGCCGCGTGAAAGGCGCAGACCGCCGTACGCAGCACCGTTTCCCCGATCGGAACGAGGAAATAAAAGGTCAAAAAGACGAGGAGCGCCGAGAGCAGCCCGACCCCTGCGACGCCGACGGCAAGCCCCCTGCGGGCGGAGACCGAACGCACCCCCGTCGACGAAAGCGCGGCGGAAGAGATCTTCCCCTCGAGAAAGAGAGCGTAGGAAGCGCGGAACGCGGGCGAAGTCCTCTTGACGCAACGCGTGAAGAAGCGATCTCGTTCCCCCGCTGCGACCACCTTCGCCATGCGGAAGGGTTTGGAACGCCGCCACGCCGCGATCATACCGCCCGCGCTCCCGAGGCGCAAGACCAGCATCATCGCGAAGCCGCACAGCGCGGGCAAAAAACAAGCGGCGACGAAGATATACTCCGCCGCGTACCGTGAAAGAAAATACAGAATAACGACCGTTCCGCTGAAAAAACCTTCCAATTGATCCCGCCTTTTGTCCGCGAGATCAAGGATCGAGAGGTATCTCTTCGTTTCTCCCGAGGACGAATATGTATCTGATAACGTGCTTAACTTCGGGATAACCTGCCAGCACTGCCTTCTTATAGAGCTCCAACTGTTTATCGTATTTTTCCCGAAGGACGGGGGACGGCAGTCCGCTGAGCTTGTAGTCCAATACGATCGCTTCGTCGCCCTTGATCGCCAGAAGGTCGATCTTGCCCTGCACCAGCACGGGATCGTCGATATCCGCGACCGAAGCGGCTCTCGCGGGAAGGCGCAAGAGGAAACTCTTTTCCCGATAGACCTCGTAACCCTCGACCAATCGACGCACGCGCTTGAGCGCAGCGAAGACAGCACGCGGGGACAAATCCGCTCGATCCGACGCTTCGATCACGCGGCTCTCCACGAGTCCGTCCAAGAAACGCGAGGTCTCCTCTTCCCCTTCGAGGGTAAAGGGCGCGTTCTCCATCGCGGCGTGGAATGCGGTGCCCTTGGACTTCTTGTCTTCTACGGGGAACCGAATCTCCGTGGGCGGTAACTCGACCTCTTCCATATCGTTTATTGCCGTAACGGTGAATTTTATACTCGTTTCGGTCGCCTTTTCGTGCGAATATTTCCACGAAAGCGCCCTCTCCAGCGCCGCCGCCTCGTCTACGCTCACCTCGACGGGGAGGTCGCCTACCTCCGTCTCCGCCACAGAACAAGGCGGATTATCGGACACGAAAGGATAATCCGTGCCGTTGATCGCGCCGAGGAGCCATTCCGCGAAGGTCGTCGCTTCGGTCTTATCCGGCAATGCCGATCTTTCGGACTCCCTCGTCCCCTCTTCCGAAACGGGGACGCGCTCCGGATCTTTCGCCGCGTCGAGGATCTCGGGTTTGACGCCGCCGGATAAGAATAGGAAATTGCGCGCGCGCGTTAAGGCGACGTACAACAAGCGCAACTTGTCCTCTTTCAGCTCCCTTTCCTTCTTGTTTTTGAACTGTTCGATATAGACGCAGTTTTCTCGGGACGGCTTTTTCACAAGCCCGTATTCCTTGTCCAAAAGGACGTTCTCGTTCTGATCCTGCCTGCCGATGATCGCGTCGTCCAGCCCGATCACGAAGACGACGGGAGACTCAAGTCCCTTGCTCGCGTGCACGGACATCACCTTGACGGCGTCGCTTTCGGCGACTTCCCCGCCCTCGCGCATCTTATAGTACTTGTCAAAATAGGGCAAATAGTCCGAGATCGACGGCATCGGATCCATCGACTTCAGCTCACCGACATAGGTCAAGACGTCGCCGAAGACCTTTCTGCCGTCCGCGCGCCTGAGGAGCGGAAGACGCAGTTTATCATCGACCAGACGGGAGACCAGCTCGTAGAGAGACAAAACGCCCGACAGCTCCCGCATCCGCGTCAAATAGGAGAAAAACGCCTCAAGATCCGCGTCGCCCGCGGCTCTCCTGCCTATCGCCTTCTCGGCGAAAGACGTCCCCTCGGCGAGGGAGATCTCGGACAGACGATCCAGCGAAAAGGCGAACATATCCGACCGCAGGACGGACAGCATCGCGTAATCGTTCATCGGGCTCTCGATCAAGCGCAGAAAATCCACGATCGCGTTGATCTCGGTATGGTCACCGTCCTTGACGAATCCGCCGACGTTGACGGGGATCGACGCACGGCGCAGGGTCTCGATGACACGCGCTTGCAGGTTATCCGTCGTCATCTTCCGCGCGGAAAGGATCGCGATGTCGCCGTAGGTGACGGTCTGTTTCTTGGTCACGCGAGGATCGGTGGACTCGTACTCCCTGCCGACAAGCTCGCGGATGCGGTCTCGCACCCATTCTCCCTCGGGACAAGTCCGCGCGCTCTCCGCCGCCTTCTCCTTCGCCGCCGCCTCGACGCTGTAGATCCCGTTCGGCGGGGGCGCCTCTTCCTTCTCTTTCCGATAGAAGAACATCCTGACCTCGCCGTCCCCCTTATGCACGCCGTTACGATCCGCGATCGGATAATCTACGCCGCCGAACTCCTCGGTCATCAAACGGGAAAACACGGTGTTGACGAAATCTACGACCGCGTCGCAGGAACGGAAATTGGAGATAAAGTCGATGACGTCGGTCGCGGGATCGGTACGCCCCGCCTCGATCTTGTTTTGCAGGATAGAAGGATCGGAGAGACGGAAGCGATAAATGCTCTGCTTGACGTCGCCGACCATAAACAGATCGTTACCCTCGACGATGCTCTGCATCAATCTGTCCTGCAAGGGATTCAGATCCTGGCATTCGTCCACGAGAAGAAACTTGCAACCGAGCTCTTTCGCGACGCCATAGTCCGAAAAGAGGCGCAGGGCGTAATGCTCCACGTCGCAAAAGTCGATCACGCGTTCCCCCTCTTTGACCGACTGATAGAGCTCTTGGAACCGATAAGCGATGCGGAGCAGGGTTAGGGTCTCTTTTTGCGCCTTCTCGGCGACGGCTGCGTCGCTCGCCAGCGCCGCGTCGCTATACTTGCAATCGGTCATACCGTCGCGAACGTAAAGGAAACGATCGCGCATTTGGGCATATGCGACCTTGTCGGCGTCGTTCGCGCCTTTATCGTCCTTCTTGAGCCGCATCGCCTTTTCCCTGGCTTCGGCGACGTCCGCAAGCGAGCGCGCCGTGACACAACTGTCCAAATAGTTTTCCATTCTATAGCGTTCCGTCTCAAAAACCTTTGCGCCCGCCGAAAAAGGCGGGAAGGAACGAATGAAGGCGAGCGCGTCCCGCGCACCCTCGTTGACCCTACGGAAAAAAGCCTGCATCGCGGGCGCTTTGCGAAGGTCGGGCAAGGAAGCGATATCATTCGCCTTTTTCCAAAAGGTTTCGGGGTCGTCTGTCGTCATCGCGTAGGTGTAGACCTTCTTGACCGCAGTCTCGATATTCTCTTCCTTGTCGGAAAAGATCTCCATAATAGCGTGATAGTCGTCGGGATCGTTGCGGAAGATCTCGTCCAGCAACATACGCGCGGCTTGTCCCATCGCTTTCTCCTGCCCGTCCTCGTCCAGCAGCGAGAGCATCGGGGATAACCCGAGCATTTGGAAGTGAGATTTCACGATCTTGAAACAGAAAGAATCGATCGTACTGCAATGGAATAACGGCAAGACGTCGATCGCCATCGCCAGACGCTTTTTCACAAAGGGATCGGTCGCATCCGCGATGCCCTTATGCAGTTCGGAAGAAAGGCGCCCCTTCATCTCCTCTGCCGCCTTGTTCGTGAAGGTCAACATCACGACGGACGTGAGATCCACACCCTTATTTACCACGAAGTCGATCACGCGGCTGACCATCGTGAACGTCTTGCCCGCGCCGGCGGAAGCGGTCACGATGACCTTCTTTTTCGTACTGGTGATCGCCTTGATCTGCGGTTCGGTCAATCCGCCCGAAGGCTTGGGTGGTTCGTCGATGGGAGAAAGGGACTTTTTGGACGCTTCGACCGTGTCGTCGTCCCGCCTTTCGTCGATCCATTGCATGCTTTTCACGGTGTCGGTCGTCACTTTTTCTCTCCTTTCCAAGCGATGGACGGGAAGTCCTCTTCCTTGACTTCTTTTACTTTTCTGCGCGGCAATTCGTCGGCATGGCGGCACAGATTCCTCGCGGCGCAATTCTCACACGGCGACCTGTCGTCCCGATTCTTTATGGGCGAGGGCGCCACGCATCCCGAACGGATCTCGCGGATCGCTTGTTCGGTCAATGATACGACGTAGCCGCGGACGGCGCGGAACGCCTCGTCGGATAGTAGGAGTTTCCCCGTCAAGGCACCGTCCTTCACGCTCATTCCCGTATAGGGAGATTTCCCTTCGAGCGCCGCAAGGTCAAGCGACGCCGTCACCCCCTTTTCGTTGTTGATCGGGCCGATGAAATAGGGGGTCTTTCTGTTCGTTTTGAGCGAGGCGTATAGGGCGGCGATCGGTTCGTAGCCGCAAGCGGCGAGCACTTCCAAATAGAGTGGGAGCTGGATCTTCACCCCCATATACCAGTCGGAAGGCGCGCTCTCGTTCGACCCCGTTTTATAGTCGACCGCGCTGACGATGGTCCTGCCGTCCGCGCCTTTCTCTCCGTCCAAAACGTCCACTCGGTCCATTCTGCCCGTCAGGCGGAGCCCTTCAGGACGGATCGTCGCGGAGAAGGGGCTCTTCGCGGGATCTCCGTAACCGTAGCCGAAATCCGTCTCGAGGAATCTGGGCTCGAAGTCGGACGCGTATATCTGGTTTTTGACCGTAACGGCTACCTTGCCGCAACGGGCGATCTCCTGCGCGATCACGCGCTTGCCTTCCCTCTCCTCGATCGCTTGATACTTCGGCTCGTCGTCAACGATCTTCCTCGCGATCTTCCGCGCGATCGCATCCGCTTCCTCATCCGAGATGTCGCCTTTGGGTCTGACCATCACGTGTTCACGAACGAAGGTCTCGACGCAATCGTGCGCGAACGAGCCGAGGTCGCGAGACCCCGCTTCCGCCACCTGCTTTTCGCGCGCCCCCAGTCCGTATCTGACGAAATGACCGAAGGGACAATAGAAGTACGACTCGATCTCGGTCGCATTCACGCTCCCTTTGCGGAAGAACAACTCCGACGCGCGCGTCGGAGAGAGCCTCTCTGCCGCGTCGAAAATCGGGGGCAGATCGTCCGAGATCAACGCGCGAAGCGCCGCAAGCCGCCCTTCTTCCGTGGCGTCAAGCAAGCCTTCTTTCTCCTTGCGGAGATACTCGATCAGCATATTCTTCGCGACGGTTTCGGTGGGGATCAATATCTCGGTCGAATATTCTTTCAGCCGATCGGAGCAGGACTTGACCTTGACGTCGAAGAGAATGCCGAGTTGTCCGAAACAAGGAGAGGCATTTCTGCCGCCGACGTGCGAAAGCGCAAGTTTATCCGCTCGGAGCAAGAGTTGCAACGCGTGGAACTTGCTCGCGGAGAGCGCCTCTACCTCGGTATTCTCGACCTTGAGTTCGACGTCGCACGACTGCCAGGCGGCGTATTCGGCGGAACCGAGGATCCCTTCCTTGATCCTCTCGAGCGGGAAGAGGGTCTCTTCCGCACCGATCACGAAGAGGCGGGGGATCGGCGCATACATCGCCTGCTCGACGGCGGCGAAATAGACCGAATCCAAACTGACGGGGAGCGCGGCAAGCTTGATCTGTCCCGCCCCCGCGGTGAAGGCGAGCAGAAAATCCGACAGAGAGATCGTCTCATCCCCGCGCAGTTCTTCCATCGTCCCCAATAGATCGACGATCGCCGGCAAGGTGTGACGCAAGATCTCCGACTGCTTGGCGAGGCTCGCTTTCTCCTCGGCGGAGACGCCCTCGGTCAGCGCGTTCGTGTAATCGGTCAACCTTTTCGCGTAATCGTTCGCGAGAAGGAAAGTCTTGATCCCCTGCGTGTAGGTCTCGACCGTCGCCTCTTCGGGCAAAGCGAGGAGTGGCTCGATCTCTTCCGCGAGAGAGGCAAGCACCCGATTCGCGACGGGGAAGAGCGGATCGTCCTTAAACAACGTAAAGGGGATACGTGGATCGCGACGAGCGACGCCCGCCTTGTCGAGATAATCGCAAAATGCCGCCTTCTCCGCCGCCGTGACCCGCGTGAAAAGCGGATGACAGACGAAGGCACGTTCGGCGGTCTGCTCAAAGCCCTTTTGGACGATGCGGAGCGCTTGGATCAGGTGACGGAAGAAAGAGCAATCCTCGAGAGGATAACGCGCGTCGGGGAAGAAGGGGATCTCGTAGTACGGGAATATCCTCTCCAAATACGGGAGATACTCCGAGAATGCGGGCGTGATGATCGCGACGTCGGAATAGCGCAGACCTTCCTCTCTGACGAGGCGGGTGATCTCGGTCGCGAGGCAGGTGACCTCTTCGTTCATATCCTTCGCTTCGAAGAGGGAGACGAGGGAGCCTTCCCCTTCCGAAAAGCTATAGGCGAACAGCTCCCGCGAAATGCGCTCCCTATCGCCCGTGAGCGACGTCGGGATCGGCTTGTCCTCTGTCAAAAAGGACGTCGCGCGCGACTTTAACTTTGAATACAATTTGGGATAAATGCGGCTATTCTCCGCCCCGTTCGGCACGGCGACGGCGACCGTGACCGACCTCGCCTGCTCGGCGAGCGCCAGGACGACTTCGAGTTGCTTTCGATTGAGATCCACGTGGTCGATCACGTGGAAATTGACGTCGCCGAAATCCAATCCGAGCCGCGGATAGCGGTCAGGGTGGCGGATCGCGTCGACCAGCGCCTCGAGGCGGGTCGTACTGTCGGCGTGTTTTTCGGTCAGTTCTTTCAAATAAGCGGAGTACAAGAGAGCGATCTCCCAAGTCTTTTTCGAGAGATAACCCGTGAGTTTCCCCGCGACGGCTTCGAGCTGAGCGGGCTCGACGCCGCTGTTTCTCAGCGCGGTGATCGCGGCGTACATTTCGGCGGCGAATCCCGCCGTTCTCGCCGCATATTCGAAGTGATCGAGCTCCTCTGCGTGAGAACGAATGACCTTCTCAAGCAGCATAACGCAACCCGCGGGAGACAGACACTTCTTGATCTGCCCGCCGAGAGTGACCGCCGCCAGACGCGCAAAACTCATGACTTCGACGTCAAAAACGCCCTTTGCGCCGAGTTTTTCCGCAACGGTGGTTTCGACGGCAAGGGTGAAAGGATCGGGAACGATCACGATATTTTTGCCGCTTTTTTCCTTGATGTCGATCAGGACTGCTTCCGCGCCCTCTTGAACGGTACGCGCCGTATAAATCTTTAACATATGTATATTATATATAATATATCAACCGTTGACAATAGGTAATCCGAAATCTCTTGACAATTCGCGCGCGAACAATATAAAATCTATTCGATAAGAGGTGTTTATGAAAAAGTTTTTTCTGATTCTGTTATTGCTCGTCTTCGCGGCGACCCCCCTGCTCCTCGCATCGTGTTCGAACGTCTCGCAACGCGACAAACTGATGCCCGGGTATTCTTGCAGCGACGACGGATACGAGCTGTTTACCTATTCGGTCAACCATGCGGAAGCGACGGTCGGCACGATGACGATGAAGTTCGAGCCCCTGCATAAGGACGCCCTCGATCTCCCGTCCGCCGACGGCGACAAGGGGCATTTTACCGAAGTAACGGGTACCCTGCTCTCGACCGACCTCACGATGAATAACGGCGACAAGATCATCTCGCGCGTGGTATACGACGGCAATTTCGCTCCGATCTACAGTTACAAGCACACTTTTATCGGCGGCGTGGTCAAGGAGATGCAGGTCGAATACGAAGGCAAGTATCTCTATGCGAAGCGCTTTGAAAACGGAACGGAAGTCTCCTGCCTCACCGAGAAGGCTTCGGGCTACTTCGACAACGAAATGCTCTACGCACTCGTGCGCGCGTCCGCTGTGGGCGACACCTCGTATTCTCTGTCTTTCTCCGTGGCGAATGCGCTGACCGCAAGTAGCGACACGATGTCCATCACCAAGGTGGGCGAGGTCAAGGAGCACATCGACGCCCTCGTCCCCACGACCTACGAACTCGCGGAAGGGGAGACCACCTATACGACGCCCTGTTACGCATTCCGCATCTCGACGGGCAACCAATACGCGGGCACCTACACGATGACCGTCACGAAGGATCGCCAGACCGTCAAAAACGAGATCCTCGAGATCGCGAACGTCAAAAAGATCATCACGACCATCACCGAGGGAGAATACAAGTATATCCTGAGCGACGTCGAGATCGCTTGATCCGTAAAGTAAAACGAAAGGGACTGCTTCGGCAGTCCCTTTTTTACTTCTCTCTGACGAAATACAGCATTTCTTCGTCTTCGCCGACCGATGAAAAACCTGCGGCGAGGATCATCTTTCGGCTCGGCTCATTCGACTTGTAGCATCGGGCGTGCAACTTGGGAAGCGAGATAAGCGCGGCGTCCGCGACGGCGCGATACGCCTCTCTGCCGTAGCCGTTGCCGGCGGCGTCCCTTACGATACGCAGTCCGAGTTCGGCGGAACCGTCCGCACGGAAGCGATACAAGACCGCCTCGCCGAGGAAACGACCGGAGAGGTCTGCGATCTTGCGCGAATAGCAGACCCCGCGCGCCGCGTCCTCTCTGATCTCTCTGCCGAAATGCTCAGCGTCGGGGGGGTCCGTCCCGAGGTCGAGGCGATAGTCGTAGCCCCAATAGCGATTCCTGTCGTCGTCGGTCGCAAGCGCCGCGTAGGCGGACAGATCGGCGGGCGTAAACTCGTCGATCACCAGCCGATCGGTAAAGATCGTCCCTATAGGCAACGGACGGGAAAAGGAACACAGCGCGTTCCTTTTGTCGATCAGTTCGATCGGATGATACTGCAGCTTGCTGGTACGCAATCCCACGTCGCCCGCGTCGTCTTCGCGGTTGATATACGTCGCTTTGTCCGCGTACTTTTGCGCGAAAAGCGAGCAGATCGTCGGATAGACGCCCTCGTAGAAAGGTAGCGCCTTTTCGATATGAATGATCAAGGTATCGTTCAGGATCTCGCCCACCGTGATCGCCGCGATCTCGCCGTCCACGCGGATCATCGCGGCCAAAAGATCGAGTGAATCCATCGCGCCGAGGAGCTTGAAGCAGGCGTCGTATTCGATCAGTTCTTCCCTGCTGCGGGGCGCGAGCGCCTTGTGCCGCTCCAGAAAATCGTAGATCAGAGGGAGATCCTCTTCCCCAAACGACAAAAACTCATACTGCGGATATTCGCGGAAAAACTTGTTGCGATGATTCTTCTGCCCGTGATACTTCTTGCCCTTGTAGTCGGCGAGGTCGCTCGTCAAATACAGATAGTCGGCATAGTCGCGGTGGCTCTCGATCTCGATGGCGGGATAGCGCAAGAAAAGCCGTTTCAAATCTTCGTCGTCTATCGAACAAAAGCGAAGCGCTCCGCCCGTTTGACGGACGTACTCCTCGATCAGCCGAAAGCCTTTCGCCGCGTTTTCGCCCTGCGGCGGCACGAAATACTCCGTCCCCCCGAAGGTATTTTTGATCACGACCCCGCCTTCATAGAAGGCGATCTCCGTATCGGACGGCTTCGCCCACATATACAATACGCCGACGGCGCGCGTGCAAACGCGCGAGGACGTATGGAAGTATGGACGAATGGCGGCGATGTCGCTTTTTTGCAGTTTTCGAAAAGTCATGGCTCTATTATACACGCCGAAAGACTATTTTTGCACGCAAATGAATAAGATTATTAAAAAGTGAGGTGATACGGTGAAGATCTACACGAGCGGCGGACAGTTTTTTGCGGACGGATTCGCGATCAGACGCTCCTTTTCGCTGGAAGAGGGCGAAAGTCGCTTGGTCTCCTACGTCTCGGGCACGGGATGCGGCGCGGCGACCTTGACCGCCGAGCGGGGAGAACTCCTCGTCTACGGCAGGATCGGCGTGATCCGCTGGCAATGGGGCGCGGAGCTATTCCCCCTGCCCACCCTGCGACCTTGGGAAGAGAGGGCGGAACTCGATATCCCCGATCTATCCGAACCGGCGCACGCATGCGTGCGATGCGGCGTCCTCGACGAGATCGTGATCACGGGCGCCGTGCGTTACACCCACGCTCTCGCCTGCCCGATCTACGCGCCGAAACTCTCCCTGATCGCGGGTCAACGCGCCCCGATCGTCAGGCTGGACGCCGCGTGCGAGGAAGGGGCGTACGTCGCCTTCTTTTCCCTCGTCGACGGAAGAGTAAATCGCCTGCTCGAAGGATACGGAGACAGCGTCCTTTGCGAAGGCAACGAGGTCAGGATCGAACGATCCTACCGCGATATGCTGTCACGGCGCGCGACCTTGCGCTATCTGTGGCAAGGCGACCGTTTTGAGTGTTCTCGCGAGATCGTATGCACAAACGAGCATACCTTCATACGAGAAGAAAAAGGTCGTGCGCTCCTCGAAGCGGCGATGGCGCGGGACCAAAGCGGCGTTGCGTCGCTCTTGTCGCCCGAGATCGGCGACGTGGACGCGCTCCTCGAATATTTCGGCGAGATCCTGATGGTTCGCCCCGCCCTCGGCTCGGACAGCCCCACTGCCGCCGCGACGATCACAAGGGGGAGCAAGGGACTTGTAGCGACGACGTACGAATTCGAGTTCGACGCCGAGGATAGGATCATAAACCTCAAAAACGACGCCTGAATGCGATCGGAAAACAAAAAGCCACCGCCCGTGTGCGGTGGCAGTTTCATATACGACGTTCCCTATGCGATCTCGCGCCTTCTTCGTCGCCTTTTTCGTTCCTCGTCGCTTATTCCTCGTCGCCGTCAAGCGGTTCGTCGCTCTCTATGCTTTCTTCCGTCGAGAGCACCTCGGCTTCCGCTTCGTCCGGTTGCTCGATGTCCTCTAAAGCGGGATCGGTCTCGGGTTCGGGGAGCGTATCCGCCTTTGGTGCGAAGCGCTTTTTCGGGCAGATCACAAGATAGGTCACCAGGCAGATCGGCACACAGAGCGCCGCCGCGGCGAACACGTCGACGATGGAATGCTGTTTGATAAAGACGGTGGACAGCATCACGAGGACGGTATAGATCGGGCAAGCGATCTTCACGAACAAATTGCCTTTGAGTCCGTCGGAAAAGATCAAGCCGACCGTGATGACGATCGCCAGCATACAATGCTCGCTGGGCATAATGCAATAGGGGTTCTCGGTGCCGTAAAGCCATCTGACGATATTGCCGAAAAAGTCGTAGCCGATCACGTCCTCGGCGGGGCGCATATCGTGCATCGTCGGATAGATCGTAAAGATCAAGATACTGACGAGGTTGGACAGGAAAATCAGACAGCACATCACGACGAAGTCCCTTTTGGAGTGGAAAAAGGTCCAGATATGCGCGAACGCAATGTAGCCGTACCACAGAACGTAGGGGATCACGAAATACTTGACGTAGGGGATCTTGTCGTCCAAAGAAATATGCATCAGGTGACACGCCTCGTCGGTCAGAGAGGAGTTCAGCACGAAGTACCAAACGACGTGAACCACCCAAAAAAGCAACAGCAAAACGTACTTCCTCTCGGAAAAATATTTTTTCACTTTATCAAACGTTTTTATATCTTCCATTTTATCCTCGGCGGCGATCCGCTACACCATATAGTACGACGATTCCAAAAAAAACGCAACCTTTCTCCGATAGATTCCGAGTTGTGTTGCCAAATGCGCCCTTTTGTGGTAAACTATGGAAAAAGCCACAAGGAGAACACTATGAAAGTCGTATTGACCGCAGACGTGAAAAACAAAGGTAAAAAAGGGGATATCATCAACGTAAACGACGGCTACGCGACGAACTTCCTGATCCCGAAGGGACTGGCGGTCGCGGCGACGACGGCAGCCGTACACGAGACCAATCAGAAGAAAGCGGCGGAAGAAGCGCGCAAGGCGAAAGAACTCGCGGCGGCGAAAGAAGCGGCGGAGAAACTCAACATGGCGACGGTCACCGTCACCGTCAAGTGCGGCGAAAGCGGCAAACTCTTCGGCAGCGTGACCTCGAAGGAGATCGCCGAAGAACTGAAAAAGCAAGGTTACGACGTGGACAAGAAGAACATTTTGCTCGAAGAACCGATCCGCAAGACCGGCAGACAGACCGTGGAAGTGAAGCTCTATCCGGGCGTTAAAACAAAAATCAACGTCGTCGTCAACGGCGAATCGGTATAAAAAAAGCGCCGAAGGCGCGTAATGGAGACATCAATGAAAAAGGTTACTTTATTGGGAGATTCCATCAGACTATTCGGATACGGCCCCCGCGTGCCCGCCCTCTTGGGCGACGACGTGACGGTCTTTCAGCCGGATGTCAATTGCAGGTTTTCCAAGTTTACCCTGCGCGGTTTTAACGATTGGCGTTCCGACATGGCTGGCTCGGACGTCATTCATTTCAATTGCGGAATCTGGGACGCGGGCGACGTGCTCGGCGACGGTGAACTCTTCTCGTCGGACGAGGAATACGTGACCAATATGCTCCGCATCGCGCGGTGCGCGCTGAAGATCACCCCCAAAGTCATCTTCGCGACGACCACCCCCGTCAATCCCGAATACGTTTCGGTCGACAATAAGGACATCGACCGTTTCAACGCCCTCATCGTGCCGAAACTCGAGGCGATGGGCGTGGAGATCAACGACCTGCACGCCCTCGTTGCCGAGGACATCGAGGGGAATATCTGCGAGGATAAACTGCACCTCTCCGAACTCGGCGCCGAGCGTTGCGCTAAGCAGGTCGCGCGGGTCATTCGCGCAAGGCTCGACGAATAGTCAGCTCTTTTTCCTCGTCATACATTTGGTCTTGACCAGCCCGTCCTCGACGTTGATCGCTTCGAGGCCGCATAGGCTGTTCACGTTGAAGATGCAGTCCGCCGCGCATTGCACGACGGTATCGACGTTGTCAAGCAGATCCGCCTCGGGCGCGGCTTCGTAATTCGCGAAGATCTGCGACAGTTCCCCGCCGTCCCTTTTGATCTTGGTCTTGCACACGCCGTTGGGGCCGATGTCGATGATCCCCGCCATACAGCGCTCGCATTCGTTGTGTTCACAGTTACTCGTTCCGCATCTGAGTCCTTTCATAAATACCTCCGCTACGAGGTATTATGCCCTATCGTCAGACGATTTATGCGTGCCGTCTCGGGGCAATATGATCCATTATCCGCGCCGAACAAGGGAAAAACACAAAAAAACCACCGGACGAACCGATGGTTTTTTTGTTCTTAAAAGGTAATAGCTTGTAAAGTCGATTACTTGACTTCGACTTCGGCGCCCGCAGCCTTGAGAGCCTCGACAGCCTTGTCCGCTTCTTCCTTGGAGACGTTCTCTTTGACCGCCTTGGGAGCGCCGTCAACGAGAGCCTTCGCCTCGGAGAGGCCGAGGCTGGTGAGTTCACGCACGGCCTTGATGACCGCGATCTTGTTCGCACCGACAGCCTTCAGCATAACGGTGAACTCGGTCTTCTCCTCAGCAGCGGGAGCAGCGGCAGCCGCACCGGCAACGGGAGCAGCCACAGCAGCCACGGGAGCCGCAGCGGACACACCGAACTCTTCCTCAAGAGCCTTAACGAGTTTGCTGACCTCGAGAACGGTCATACCTTTGATTTCTTCAATAAGCTTTTCGATATCTGCCATTTTAGTATCCTCCAATAATTTTTACTTGATATTTGTTTTGGTTATAGTTGACGATTTGGTGAATGGGTTTACTTTTCCGCGATCTGATTAAGCACTCTGGCAAGTCCCGCGATGGTCTCGTTGAGCACTCTGGCGAGCCCGCTGATCGGAGCGGACATCGTACCGAGCAACTTCGCAATGAGCACCTCCTTGGGCGGGAGCGTTGCGAGCTCCTTGACGCCGTCCGGCGTAATGTAGGCGCCGTCGACCATGCCGCACTTGATGCTGACCTTCTTGGTCTTGTCCGCGCTCTCCAAGAGGATCTTGGCGGGAGCGGCGGGATCGGTCATCGCGAAAGCGACAGCCGTCGGACCGTTCAGCGCTTCGTCGAACTCGGTATAGCCGAGCTCGTTCAAAGCCTTCTGCATCAGTCTGTTCTTCAGCACGCGGTACTCGACGTTGGCTTCGCGGAGCGTCTTGCGGAGTTCGGTATCCTCAAAGACGGTCAGACCCTTGTAGTCCACGATAACGATGGACTGCGCGGCACCGATCTTCTCCTTGAGCTCTTCGACGAGTTGCTTTTTCTCTTCCAATGCTGCTGACACGTTAGTTACCTCCTTTTAAGAATCCGAGAACAAAAATGCTCTCACCGTCAAAAGACAATGAGAGCATAATTTCACGATTCGAAATCACATCCTCGGCAAGCCCTTTCGGTTACGGTCGCCCGCTTGCTGTCTTAAGACGTATATTATTGTATGTTAGTTTGCTTGCGCTGTCAAGCGTTTTCGCGGGGAAAATTACGCGTTCGCTTTGGCGTAGCTGACCTTGATGCCGGGGCCCATCGTGGTGGAGATCGATACCGAACGGAGATAGGTACCCTTCGCGGTGCTCGGCTTCGCCTTGATGATGGCGTCCATCACGGTCGCGAAGTTCTCGTGGAGCTTCTCCGCACCGAAACTGACCTTACCCACGGCAACGTGGATGATGTTGGTCTTGTCCAGTCTGTACTCGACCTTACCTGCCTTGACCTCTTTGACAGCCTTTGCGACGTCCATCGTGACGGTGCCGCTCTTCGGGTTCGGCATAAGTCCCTTAGGACCGAGCAAACGAGCGATACGACCGACCATACCCATCATATCGGGGGTGGTGATACACACGTCGAAATCGAACCAGTTGTCCTTTTGGATCTTCGCGATGATCTCGTCCGCACCGACGATGTCGGCGCCCGCCGCCTGCGCTTCGTCCGCCTTCTCGCCCTTCGCGATCACGAGGACCTTCACGCTCTTACCGGTGCCGTTCGGGAGAACGACCACACCACGGACCTGCTGATCCGCGTGCTTGCTGTCCACGCCGAGCTTGACGTGCAATTCGACGGATTCGTCGAACTTCGCCGTCGCGGTCTTCACCGCGAGAGCCATCGCTTCGACGCTGTCGTAGATCTTGTTGGATTCCACCAAGGCGGAAACTTCCTTAAATCTCTTGCTGATCTTCATATTCGCCACCTCCTCAGTCTTCCACGACGACGCCCATGCTGCGCGCCGTACCTGCGATCATGCTCATCGCCGCCTCGAGGGAAGCCGCGTTCAGATCGGGCATTTTGAGCTCCGCGATCTCCTTGATCTGCGCCTTGGTGATCTTCGCGACCTTGTCCTTATTCGGCTTCGCAGAACCGCTCTCGATGCCGCAAGCCTTCTTGATGAGGACGGGTGCGGGCGGGGTCTTGGTGATGAAGCTGAAAGAACGATCGTTGTAGATGGTCATAACGACCGGGATCACGAGACCGATCTTGTCCGCCGTCTTGTCGTTGAACTCCTTGACGAATCCCGGCAGGTTGATGCCGTGCGGACCGAGGGTGGAGCCTACGGGCGGTCCCGGGGTGGCTTTACCCGCGGGCAGTTGTAACTTGACGATTGCCGTAACTTTCTTTGCCATAGTGATTACCTCCTTACTATGCAAAACGTGGTACATGCGAGCGGCGCTAAAGATTTCACCGCTCTCCCATTATAGCGAGCGTCCGAAGACGCAGAACTATTATACCTTTTCTACTTGGTTGAAGTCCAGTTCGATGGGGGTGGGTTTGCCGAACATCGACAGGACGACCTTCACGATGCCCTTCTCGAAGTCGATCCCTTCGACCTCTCCGAAGTAGCTCTCGAAGGCGCCGGAGATGATGCGAACCTGATCGCCGACCTGCAAGCCGAGATCTTCCGCCTTGACCTTTTCGAGACCGAATCTCCTGATATCCTCGGGCTTGAGGGGTTCGGGCGTACCGCCGGGACCCGCAAAACCGGTGACCGCGTGAACGTGCGTGATGGCGTAATATACGCGCTGACTCTCGCGAGAGGCGGGATCGTAAGGTCTCATCTTGATGAAGGCGTAAGTCGGGAACTTCTTGCGAAGGACGGTCTTGCGCTTGGTCTTGGTCTCCACGATCTCCTCTTCTTGCAGAACGACTACGTCGAAGATCTGATCTTGCAGACCGGTATTCTCCACCATTTTCATGATATTATCACGTACCGCGAGCTCATAGGTGGAATAGGTATGGATCACATACCACTTCGCTTCGGGTACGAGTTCGTCTTTCTTTTCGATCGGATCCATAGCTTATTTCACCAAAAGGCTGAAGAGCCAAGAGAGCAAGCTGTCAAACCCGAGGATCACGAGCAGGAAGAAGAGCACGACGACGAGGACGATACCCGTCTCCGCCATCACCTTGCCGAAGGTAGGCCACGTGACCTTCTTCAGTTCGGAAATGATCTCCTTGATCCCCGATCCCATACGCTTGAACAGGTTGGGCTTCTTTTCATTTTTTTTGGCCGTTCCTTTCATAGTGCCTCCCATAATCATTGAGAAGGAAAACCGACAAAGTCGGGCTCCGTCCGAAATTACTTGCTCTCTCTGTGAAGCGTGTGCTTCTTGCAGAAGGGGCAATACTTATTCAGTTCGAGCCTGTCGGGCGTATTCTTCTTATTCTTGTAATCGTTGTAGTTGCGCTGTTTGCATTCGGTGCAAGCCAGAGTGATCTTCATACGATTCTCTTTTTTCGCTGCCATATCATGACGCCTCCAAAAAAATTACACTCGCCATTTCGAGAGTGCCTTTTAATATTATCACACGAAAAAGGGCGTGTCAATGTTTTTACGCCCTTATTTCCCAATATTTTTTATCTTTTGATATGCGCGCGTCCGCGCACGCTGAAAGCGCGATCGGACCCGCTGAAAAATCGCATATAAGACGCGTCAACCCTTCTTGCGTGCGGGCTTTTTCTCGCCTCGAAGGATCACCTTGCCTCCTTTCACGCCGACGATGGAGCCTGCGGGATACAAGCCGACCTTGGGCGTATGGACGTTAAATCCGCTCGCCTTTCCGCGCTTTCTGTCGTCCGCCATATCGCTCTCCCCGTCAAGCCCGGATCAGGACTTCGCAGACAGCGCGAAGACGTGCGCGCAAGACGCCTTGATGATCTCTTCGATGTCGACGTTCGAGGTGAAGGTCTCGTCGATCGTGGCAACGTACCAACTGTATCCCTTCGCCTTCGGGAAGGGGGAGACGTCCGCGGTCGGATGCTTGCGCTTGAGCTCCTCGAACTTTTCCGCCGTCACGCGGAAGACCATCTTGGCGACGCCGTCCTTCTCGTATGCCATCATAAACGCCTTGCCGCCCACCTTGAAGGTGCTGGGGGACAGATCGCTGTCGCTCTCCGACACGGCGATCGGATAGGTCGAGCCGAGGGTGCGGCAATAATTCGACATCTCGCGTTTGCCGTAAAGGTCGTAGGACGCATTCTCCCACTCGACCGAATCCGACGCAACGATAAAGTCGCGGTCGGGCAGATTTTGATACTTCAAGATCGCCGCGTTGATCAGATTCTCTTCCTTATTGACGAAGTTCACGTTCAACGCGTCGCCGCGCTCGCCGTAATTGCTGAGATAGACGTATTTATACGCCATATTGATCGCCGCGGTCACGATGCCGAGATCGGTCACTTCGGGCGAAAGGATCCAGCGATACCAGTCGCTCCCCTTGGGATAGACCGCCTTGCCGAAGAGCTTGAATTGTCTCTCGAGCGCCGCCGCAGTCTTCCTGTGGAGACGCAATACGAGTTTCACCATATTCTTGCGCTCGTAGACCAACAGATAGGTGCAGATACCCACGCGGCAACTGTCGGGGAGATTTTCGCCGCCGCGCGCGTAGATCGCGGTCGGCTCGTATTCGGAGAGACCTTCGGCATACTCGAGGATCTCCTTTTTGCTGAGCAGGTCGATCTTCTTTTTGCGCTCCTTGATGATCGCGTCGCTTTCCCTGAGCGCGCGCATCTCCTCTTCCGCAGCGCGGGCGGCTTGCTCCGCCTCTTGCAGAGAGCGCGCCGTCTCCTCGCGGGACAGCTCCGCCTCGCGGGCGAGACGCTCCGCTTCCGCCTTGGACTGCTCGGCGGCGAGAGCCGCTTGCTCTGCCTCCGCCTTCGCCTTTTCCGCCTGCTCGAGTTCCGCTTGTTTCGCCGAAAGGGCGGCGTCGCTTTGTTGGCGCAACGCTTCGCCGCGTTGTTTCTCTTCGAGAAGCCGTTGCCTGTGTCCGGTTTCCTGCTCTTCCGCCTTTTCCTTCGCGAGGGCGATCGCGTCCTTCGCACCGGCGAGCTTGCCTTTGCGAACGCCCGACGCATAGGTCGCGCACGCTCCTATAAAGAATCCCAAAAGGATCGCCACCAAAAGGGCGACGCCGATCGCGATCATCTGCTTCGTGTCGAAGCCGCCGACGATCTCCTTGATCGTATCCGTAATGCTACCGTAAACCACACTCATTTCTCTCAGGCTTCCTCCCTGTCGATTTTCTTTTTCGTCTTCGCAAAACGTACGATAAAGACGATCATCAGGATCAACAAAACGCCGCCGACGATCGCAAGGAACCAATCCGAAAGGATCGAGCGCCAGGTGACCGGTACCTTGGGCTTATGCGTGTCGATCGTGATCACCGTCTCTTCGGAACAGAGCAGGTCTTCGTCGTCGTTCTGCGCGTATCTGACCTTCAATAGGTAATTGCTGTCCTTCAAAACTTCCTCGAAATCGGGCGTGGCGCTCCAAGCGGTGATCTCCTCGCCCGAGATCTTGCATAGGCAATATTCGAGCCCCTCGTTGCCTTCGACCTTGTCCGCGTTGACCGTGAGCTTGCCCGTGCTCCGATCGTACTCCACCGCGACCTTTTCCGCCGCGACGGGCGCGCGCAACGTACGGAAGTCGACCGAAGCGGGCGTACCTACCACGCCGCCCTTCTCCGCGCGGAACTGCACGGTATAGGCCTTATCCGCGCGCAAGCCATCGACCTTGATCGTCCATTCCGCCTCTTCTTCGGCGTTTTTCCAGTCGCCGGACGTCCCGACGCGATATTGGATGCGATAGCCTTCGACGGCGTTCGAAAGCTCGGTATAGGTAAACTCCGCGCCGCTGCTCGTCAGGACGGATACCGTCACGGCGGGAGAAACGAAGGGAACGGAAACGCTCTTCACCTCGCTCCAACCGCTGGCAGTCTCGTAGTTGTCGCCCGCTTCCGCGCGTACTCGCACGTAGAAGGTCTCGCCGTACAGCGGTTTCTTGCCCCCGACCTTGGAGAAGGTGATCGTGCCCTCGCCGCGGTTCTCGGTAGGCGAGCGCAGATCTCGGTTATTCGCGATCTGCACGACGATGGGCCCGTCGGCGCGCACCTTGATCTCCTGCTTGGACGTCACCTCGATCGTGGGGTCGGGCGCGGGTGGCGCAGGCGCTCTGTCCACCGTGAACCGATTTACTTCCGCGCTCGCCGCAACGTCGTAAACGTAGCTCTTGACGATCTCGAAATGGGGAGAAGACGCCCCCGAGGTCACGAACTCGTAGGTGCCGACGTCGGCATTTGCCGCGCACCCTTCGCTACTGAGGAGCACGCCCGAAAAGTCGCTCGCCTTGAAATCCGAGATCTTGTTTTCCGTGTCGACGACCCCCGCCTCGACGGGATAGACTTCCTTGATCTGCACGGTCTTGTCGTTGGTTCTGTAAGCAAAGGTCGTGCCGTAGATCTTGTGCGAAGTGGAAACGTGATAAAGAACGGCGACCTGCCGCTTGGTGACGGTAAGTTCGACCTCAACGGGATCGACTTCGTATAGGTCGGAGAGGAGCTCGCATTTGACGACGTAGGAACCCACCGCCGTCGGCAGTCCCGAGAAAAAGACGGAAGAACCGGACGAACGATAGCGATAGCCGACGTGTTCGCACTCCTCTTCCAAAACCGATTCTTCGAGATAGGGCCGAGCAAGCTCGCCGATCTCCTTGCCGTACGCGACGCTCTTCTTCGCGTCCGCGACGAGGGAGACGCCCGTATGCCGCTTCACGACGCTTACGCGCGCCGCGTCGTATTCGATCAGTACGTTCGGGTCGGTCTCGGACACCATACTCGCGTATGCGAGCAAGTCGCCGACCCCTTTCCCCGTCAGATCGGCGGAAAGGACGAATCGATATTCGGTGTCCCGATACGTGCGGGTCACGACCTTCTCAAACGAATTTGAAACGGTGATCTCCGCCTCGTCCTCGCCCTCGTACGGTTCGTCTATCACGAAGGGAAGCACCTGCAACGACACGTTCTCGAAGGAAAGATCCTCAATGTCGGAGCATTCGTAATCCAACAGTTCGATCCGATGGGTGCCGACGGGGATCGTCCCTTCCGACACGCCCTCAACGGAGAAGCGCACCTTGCCGACGACGTTCGGATAGAAGGTCACGGAGGGATACAGCGACTCGTTCTCGAGCATCGCCTCGCCGAGATCGGTATAGACGAGATCGAAATAAGTATAGGTAAAGGTGGAAAGCGGAAGATACAGATAGCGGGCGTCCCCCTGCCGTTCGGCGATCAGGCTCTCGTTCTGATAGACGATGACCGTGCCCGCCTTCGCCTTGACGGTACTCACCGTATAGGTGACCGAGACGGAATAATTCGGATCCTCGGGGATCACGTCGCCCTCCGAGGGCTTGACTTCGTAGCGCCAAAACTCTATTTCGTAGCCGCTGCCTACGGCAAGCGCGCCCTCCTGCGCTTCCTTGAGCCTAAAATAGGCGGTCAAAACGTCGCCGTTCGCTCCCGCCACCACGCGAGTGGTCACGCTCTCGCCGTCCGACAGCAGATAATCGTTGAAACGTACTTCGTCCACCTCGTCGTAATCAACCGCGATCTCCTTCTGCAGGACGGTATATACGGCGGCGGCTTCCGAATCCTCGAGTTTCGCCGTGATCTCGTAAAAGGACGTTCTGTCCACGCCGTTCAGTTCCACGGTATAATCCTTGCTCAGCGGGTATTCGCCCACGTCCGCCGTCGCCGCGCGCCCGAGAGAATCGAAAGTGACGCTCAGCGTTCCGTCCGTCCAAACGGGGTATTCTCCCTCGACGCCGTAGGTCTTGGTCAGATCGGCGGCGGGCAGATGAACGGTCTTATGGTTCTTGGACACCTCGACGATCAGGGTGCCGGAACAGTCCGCGTCGGGGATCTCCGACCCCGTGTCGTAGCAGGGAACGGCATTCCCGTTCGCAGACAGATAATAGGTGCCCGGCTCCGCGGTAACCCTGCCGTCCGCGGTCAAAGAAAAGGTCGCCCCGCCCAGCGTGGCGGAAGCGTTGAAATATTTGATCCTGTAAAACTTAGAGGGATCGTTTGGGGAATAGCGAATCGGCTCGTCCACGAGCTCGCCGTAGGTCAAGGGAATGGTCACGGTCAAATGACCGAGTTCGTAGGTCGTGGTCGCCGACGCGACGGCATCTTGTCCCACGTAAAGCACGCCGAAAAGCAACGCCGCCGCAGCGACGAGAACCAGAAAGGCAATGCGTATGGTGCGCATAAAAACGTTTCGCATAGTACGATTATATCATATTTGCGCGCGTAATACAATATCTATTAGCAAGAACTCACGCCCTTTCGCTCTTTTTGAAGAAGGAAGGATCGACAGGCGAAGGAGAAGACGATATGGCGATCGATCGCGACGAAAAGACCTCTAAGGAAAGCGGATTCGAATATATGGAAGGACTGTCCAGAGCCTACGAAGAGGCATTCCGAAAACGGCTCGAAGGCAAGACGCACGCCCTTGAGGGCGAGAAACGCGCCGCCCTCTGCCGAATGCAAGGCGAGATCTCGCGCACGGCGGGTCGTATCGCGATCCTATCTTCGGAGAACGAAAAAAAAGAACTCGCCCGTATGGTCAAGGAGAGCGCGGAAGAGATCTTGCGACTGCTCGACAGCGAGGAGATCGCCTTTTCCGCCGATCCGACGCAGACGCCGCCGATCTCCGCGCTCTTGTCCCGCACGACCTTGCTTGCGAACCGCTGCTTAAACCTGATCGTCCGCCACCGCGAAACGGACGAGCGACTCTTTTTCCTGATAACGTCGGAATTATCCGCACTTTATGCGATCGCGGCGATCAACTGAATGCAGGATCTTCCTCGGCAAGTCACCCGAAAACGCATGCCGTCGTCGGCATCAAACGAACACGCATTCCGTCATCGCGGCGATCGCCGCTCCGCAAGCAAACCCCTCGCCGTCGCCTTCCTCACGGAGCAGGGGGACGGGACAAACTTCCGAAATGCGGTCGAAAAAGCCGCGCGTGATATAATCGCCGAACAGACGTATCTCTTTCGGGTCCGAAAGCGCCTGCACCGCCCCGACCGTTCCCACGATCGCCTGAACGAGCAACCGCGAATAGTCCGAAAGGTCGCGACATTCCGAGAAATCCCCTTTGTCGTATAAGTAGTGTCCGCCGTAACTGCGGTCGAAAAGCGTGCGTTCCACGCAAGGCGCGGACAGCAGCGAAGCGATCCCTCGCTCCGAGGAAAAGGCAGGCGCAAGGGTCAGATCGGACAGATCCGCGACCCGACGGCACCTCTCGTCCAAAAAGGCGCATTTGACCCGTCTGCCGATCCCGATCACCGCGAGAGGATAATTGCCGCCCTGCCAAACCGCGCGATAAGCGACCGACTGCGTATTGGTCAGGCAGGTCACCGACGCGCCGTACTCTTCCGATAAGGCGCGCACCAAACCGTCTCTGTCCGCATAGGTCAGCGCTACGCCGATCGCGATCGGCTTCGGCGCGGACTCCGACAGACGCGAAAAGAGGGTCGTGATCGCGACTTCCGCCGAAGCCCCCTCGGACGGGGTCATCGTGCGGCGCGAAAGCACTCTTCCGCCGAGGTCGAGCGCCGCCGCATAGAGCTTCCCCGCCTTGTAGGAAATGCCGAAAACGCATTTGTCCGTCGCCGCGTCTATGACGGAATGCGGCTTGCCACCACCCGGCACCCGCCGCTCCGCCACCGTCACCAGTCCCGCCGCGCGCAGAGATCCCACCGCCGCGATCACGGTGCTCATACTCAGCCCCGCCCTCTCCTTGACGTCGAGTTTGGTCATGCGTTCGCCGCAAACGATCGCATAGAGAGCCTTGCCCCTCTTCGCGGAGATCAGATCGAAATAACTCTGTGAAAACATATCTCCATTGTAGCAGTCGACCAATGGCGGCGCAAGGGAGAACCAAGGGAGAAAAAAGGAAAAAGATCTCCCTACGTGGGAGATCCTTTCGAATGCTGTCGTTTTGTCTGAAAGAGTGACTCGATCACGCCTCGATCCGCTCGGGCGGGCGAGAGAAGGAAAACCGACGCGCGTCGATCTCGGTCAGGCGGAAGGTCACGAATCTGCCGTCCCCCGCCTCGTACAGACCTTTGGGTCCCGTCGGGTCGTCGAGCATCGCGCGCTGGACTTCGACGCGATCGTCCTCGACCGCCGTCGCCGCGACGCGGAGCCACTCCCCGCCCGTCGGGTACATACCGCACAGCTCGATACGCGGACAGGCTTTGATCTGTAGGTAGACCTCCTTAAAATTGCCGCAACACAGATACGCCTCACCCTCGTACTCGGTGACTGAAGAAAAGGGTCTGACCCGCGCGCCCGCGCCGTCCGCCGTGGCGATATAGAAAACACCGACTTTTTTGAGTTCTTCTACGATCTTATTCATATCATTCCCCTTTCATTTTTTTGCGAAACGCGAGGATCGCCCACACCGTCACCGCCACCGTATAGCCGAGTAAGATCAGCAAGGGGAAGAGAAAGTCCACCGTAACCTTCTCCACGCCGAGAAAAGCGTTTTGCACGAGCAGGGTCGCGTTCTTGAAGGGCAGGGTCTTCATCGCGATGAGGATCCCCTTCCCGAGACCGTCTGCGGGGAACCACATACCGCTGAGGATCGACTGACCCGAGATCACGATGGACGAGAGACCGCCGACCGCCTTTTCATTCGCGAGCGATCCGACCAAGATCCCCGCGCCGATATAGAACAGCGAGGTCACGAGCGAGATCAAGACGCCCCAAATCATCCCGACCGAGAAGATCTGCGGCTCGAGGATCCCACCCACGAGGAAGAAGAGGATCGACTGCGTAAAGGCGATGGGCAGAAGCGCCGCGACGTATCCGAAAATAAACTCGTGTGAGCGAGCACGGGAGACGTACAGACGGGTCAGAAATGCGGTATTTCTGTCCTGCGAAATCAACAATCCCGCAAAGAGGGTCAAGAACGCCTGCGCGAAGCCCACGATGCCCGGCGCGAGATAGCGCATCTCGAACTGCGCCGTCATCTTGTGAAAGATCAGGTAAAAGAGGATCTCCAGGAAGAGCGGCAGCGCGATCGTGAAGATCAGAGAGAGCGGATCGCGCAGGATCTCCTTGAGATTGCGCCTCGTCAGGACGGAAATACGACGGATCGACTCACGCATGGACGTCACCTCCCATCACGATCTCTACGAAGGCGTCTTCCACGTTGCTCTTGCCCGAGCGGGCGTACAGTTCTTCCTTCGTGCCGACAAACAAGAGTTTGCCGCGATCCATGATGCCGATGCGATCGGACAAAGCCTCCGCCTCTTCCATATAGTGCGTGGTCAAAATGATCGTCATTTTCCCCTTCAGCGAGGTGATCGCGCGCCACAATTCCCGACGGGCGAGCACGTCCAAGCCGAGCGTCGGTTCGTCCAAAAAGAGGATGCGCGGACGACACACGAGGGCGAGCGCGATCGAGAGTTTCCTCTGCCAGCCGCCCGACAACTTACACGCTTGTTTCTTCGCGACCGTGTCCAAGCCGAAAACCGCGTAGGCTGCCGCCTTGCGTTCGCGGATCTCCTCTGCGGACAAGCCGTTCAGCGCGGCGTAAAACTCGATATTCTCATCCACCGTGAGCTTGCGCGCGACGGCGGTCTCCTGCGTGGAGACGTCGATCAACCCCTTGATCTCCTGCGCTTCACGGCGAAGCGATTTACCGAGGATCGTCGCATCGCCGCCCGTCGGCGAGATCAAGGTGGAAAGCATCTTGATCGTCGTGGTCTTGCCCGCGCCGTTCACGCCGAGCAGGGAGAAGAGTTCCCCTTCCTCGACCGTAAAGGACAGGTCGTTTACCGCGACGACGTCCTTGTATTCCTTGCGCAGATTATTAAGTTCGATCGCCGTCATCGGGCCTATTCCCTCCCATCATGTCGTAGAATGCGTCCGCCTTCATCAGGGCGATGCCGCGTGCGCAATCACCCATCACCATCAACGTGTCGCCTTCCTTGATGTCGAACATTCGCCGCGCCTCGACGGGCACGGTGATCTGTCCTTTGGGGCCGACTTTCACGCTGACGATGAACCTATCGTCCGAAATCTTCTTCATAAGATCGTCTCCTTACTTTTCTTACTTTTCTTATCTTAGCGTGATCTCACCGCGTTGTCAAGGGTTTCGAAAACAAACGCACGGGCGCGACTTATGCGTTTTGATTGACACGCGCTTGCGCGGAATGTATTATATTGAAAGACAAAAGATTACGCAAAGGAAGCCGCGACTTTTGTACGGAGGGTTGATAGAATGAAACCGGAAAACGCGCATTTCAAACCGCTCGCGTATTACCGCGAAAACGACTGCAAAACGCTCGACGACGTCCTCGACTTCGCGAGGAGCTTGGAAGACACGACCTTCCCCGTATTGACCGCCTATCACGGTTGGGAAGGGAGCGAAAACGAGCCGCTCCCCGCGACGGACAAGATGCTGACGATGCCGCTGTTCGACCCGACGGTGAAGGGTGAAACCAATATCAAGACCGGTTGGATGATGGCAACGCTCCGTCTCCCCTATATCGCAAAGTATTTCGACCCGAAAGATCTCGGCAATTACGGGTTTACCTACTATACCGAACTCGATCTCGACATTTACTGCGACGACCACGCCGTAGAGCTCTATTCCTATATGGGCGGGCATTTCGACCTCGGCTGCCGTCCCGACGGGAAAGAGCATTACGTTTTTATCCGCATCGACAGCCCGAACAAGAGCCCCGTCGGCGATCTCGCGACCCGTTGCTATCTCAAGGGGTTGAAAGAAACCAACGACAAGATGTCGAACTTCGTCCATTCTCTGCGCGCGGGTTGCCAACTGCTCTCGACTTCAAACAGGCGTGAAAACCTCTATTTGAAGGGCGAAGTGCCGATCAATAAGTCGAAACTCACGGACGAGGAGCGCAAGACCCTCTCCGAATGCCTGATCCGTACGGCGAACTACGCGATCGCCGCCCTACGCGCAGACAAGATCCTCGACGTCTTGGACGAAGCGACCGAGATGCTCTCTCCCGTCGCAGCGTACGCCAAACGATTCACGATCTACCTGATCGGGCACTCACACATCGACCTTGCTTGGAAGTGGAGATACCCCGAGACCATCGAATGTATGAAGGGCACTTTCGAGACCCAACTCGCCTTGATGGAGAGAAATCCCGAATACGTCTACGTAGACACCTCCGCCGTACTGTGGCGTGATATGCGCACCGCTCATCCCGACGTATGGGCGAGAATGCGCGCCGCGGCGGACAGAGGGCAATTCGAACCGCAAGGCGGTATGTGGTGCGAGACCGACGGACAATGCGTCGGCGAAGAGAGCTGGTTCCGCCAACTCGAGAACGGACGTCGTCTCTCCCTCGACACCACCGGCAAGACCGCTACCTGCGGCGTAAATATCGACGCCTTCGGATTCAACGCCGGGCTGCCGAAGATCATGGTCAACGCAGGTCTCAAATACTTCGTCACGCAGAAGATGCGCTATAACGAGTACAATTTCTTCCCCTACGTCCATTTCTGGTGGGAGGGGGACGACGGCAGCCGCATCCTGTCGATGCACGAATACCCCGGTCACTCCAACCATATCGAGATCGACGAAATGGCGAAGATCGTCCGCATCCATCACCTGACGGACGGATTCTATCACATTCCGATCCTGTGGGGCTACGGCAACCACGGCGGCGGTCCTCTGCCCGTGATGATGGACAGGATCGACGAACTGAAAAAGCAGACCGTCTTCCCGAACATCAAGTTCTGCGGCTTGACCGAGTTTTATAAAGTCCTGACCGAGACCGAAGATCTCTCCACCCTGCCGGTCATCAAGGGCGAACTGTATCTCGAGACGCACCAAAAGACCTACACCGTACAGGCGAAGACCAAGTATCTGAACCGCGAATGCGAGCGCGCGCTCCTCAATGCGGAGAGTTTGCAGGCTGCAACGGGAGAATATCGCGACCTCACGAAGGCGTGGGAGACCGAGCTCTTCGCACAGTTCCACGACATCCTCGCGGGCACCTCGATGCTGAAGGTCTATCTCGACCTATACGAGGACTTCGACAAGGCGTTCAAGATCATCGAAGAAGCGAACAGAGATTGCGAAGTGAAGGCGCTCGGCGTCGGCGACAGGATCTACGCTTTCAATCCCCTGTCGGTCAGCGCGGACGTTCCCCTCGTGGTCGACCGCGTCCCGCCCGAGGAGAGCGGCTATATGGTGGACAGCAACGGCGACCGCCACCCCTACCAAAGGACCTTCGACGGCAAGACCGTCGTCTATTTCAAGGGACTGAAGCCCTATTCTTTCAACAAACTGACCTTCGCCACCGGCACGCCGAAGAGCGCTCTCACCGTCAAGGACGCGACGATCGACAACGGCGTCATCAAAGCGACCTTCGACCCCGCCAAGGGCACGATCAAGTCGCTGATCTACGACGGCAAAGAGTTCTGCGACGGCAGGATCGGCGGATTCAAGGTCCTCGAAGACACGAAGAGCCGCGACTACGACTCCTGGAACTTCGGTCTGACGGGCAAGGAATGGGACGTGCGCCCGGGCGGATTCGAAGTGATCGAGCAAGGCCCCGTCCGCGTCGTGGTGCGCGCAAATTATTCCTTCGGAATATGGACGGAGAAAAAGCCGTATTACGGCACCTATCTGTGGCACACGCCCGCGATAGACTATCCGACCAGCACCTTTACGCAGGACTTCACGTTCTACGCGGGCGACCCGATGATCCGCTCTACCCTCTTCGCCGATTGGTGGGAAGACGGCAAGGATCTCAAGCTCTTCGCCGAAACGGACGTCAAGAATCCGCGCGCTTTCTACAAGGTTCCTTTCGGCAAGCTGGAGCGCCCCGTCAAGCGCGACACGTCCTATGAAAAGGCGCGTTTCGAAGTGCCCGCCATCACCTATGCCGACCTGGTCGGCGAAGACGGCTACGCCTTCGCTCTACTGAATCGATCCAAGCACGGCTACGACACATTGGACGGCAGAGTGCGCCTGACGCTCCTGACCTCTCCGACCGGAGCGGACTATGCCAAGGTGCCCGACTCGACCGCCGACAGAGGCAAGCACACGATCGAATACGCCTTCCTGCCGCACAAGAGCGACTATGACCTCGACAAAACGGCGATGATCTACGAGAGAGGCGTGATGACCATGACGGGTAGCGACGCGCCCGCCGTTCCCCTCGGCAAGACGCTCCTCGACACGTCCGACGAGAAGGAGACGATCACCTGCGTGCGTCTGATGGCGGACGGCAAGCGCTTCTACAGAACGCTCGGCAAGGACGGCAAACTCGGCAGCAAGGTCAAATAAAACGGCTGACACCCCCGAGAAAAAACTATATTTGTTCATGTGAGGTCTGGCATTTCCGACAAACAGAATGAAAGTCCACCACAAAAGGGCAACGCAGGTTGCCCTTTTCCTTTTCTGACGATTTATCCGATTCCCCGCCACGCGCGCTTAGCGCTTATGGTTCGGGACTAAAAAAAGGACCGCCTACGCGATCCTCATGGTCGGAGTGAGAAGACTTGAACTTCCGGCCTCATGGTCCCACACCGCACCCCACTTGATGCCTGATCAAGCGGGGACCCCGCCACGCGCGCTTAGCGCTTATGGTTCGGGACTAAAAAAAAGGACCGCCTACGCGATCCTCATGGTCGGAGTGAGAAGACTTGAACTTCCGGCCTCATGGTCCCACACCACACCCCACTTGATGCCTGATCAAGCGGGGACCCCGCCACGCGCGCTTAGCGCTTATGGTTCGGGACTAAAAAAAGGACCGCCTACGCGATCCTCATGGTCGGAGTGAGAAGACTTGAACTTCCGGCCTCATGGTCCCGAACCATGCGCGCTACCAACTGCGCTACACCCCGTTATAGATTTTACATTCAATTACTTCGTGTTCTTGCTTCCGCACTTCGCTCTTGTTGGGAGCGCGTATGGCGCGCATATGACCGAAGGGAACACGCCGCACTTGCCGAAAGGATTAAAGCTTTTTGATTTCGTAAGTGCTATTTCAAGGGAATTGCGCTATGGCGTACCAACTGCGCTACACCCCGTTATAGGCTATTCATAATATCACTTCGTAATCTTGCTACCGCACTTCGCTCTCGTTCGGATCCCTCCGTTAAGAACCGACTTTCCTCAAGTGGCGGAGAAGGAGGGATTCGTTCTCGTGTTGCTCAATGCGACACTTGACTAACCCACCATCCGCATTTTGCACCACTTCGGTCAGTCGCGGAAAACAACAAATCCGATTGTTGTTTTCTTTTCGCTCTCGTTCGGATCCCTCCGTTAAGAACCGACTTTCCTCAAGTGGCGGAGAAGGAGGGATTCGAACCCTCGCTACGCTTCACACGTACTACTCCCTTAGCAGGGGAGCCCCTTGAGCCTCTTGGGTACTTCTCCATGCCAATTGCGGAAATGCTTTATAATAGTAGCACAGAAAGTCGTGCTTGTAAAGCGTTTTTTGAAATTGTCAGGTTCTCTTTTTTATAAAAAAGCGACGGGCGACCGTCGCTTTTTCTTTTTGTTTTCGGAGAATTGCCCGATCAATCGAGGTTGACGGGGATACGAATGTAGAAGGTATGCGCCGTCTTGATAAAGCCATCGAAAGGTTCCTTAAAGTTGATGTCGGTATAGTACCCCATGCCTTCTCCGATCTCGTAGCCTTCCTCTTCGGGAGCGAAGGTGGGTACGTAGAGCGTTTCGACGTATTTGACTTCTCCGCCGTAGCACAGATTCAGCGTGATCGGGAATTGATCTACCCGCTGATAATCGGTGATCGTCACGACCATATCGCGCGTGACGGGCGTATCGAAGCCCGTGCAAGCTTTGATTCTATACTCCGTTCTGCCCGCAAGCGCGGAAGCGGAATACTCCCCGAGGGAAGTACCGTCGTAAATCAAGGTCGTGCCAAGGGCGCTCTCGCCCACCATAAAGGTGACCTTGTGGTAGAGAGGATCTTCGCGGAAAGCGTACCAATTCGCCTTATCGTCCTCGTCGTGGATCACGATCGCCCCGTTTGCAAAGAGGTACTCGCCCTTCCCGCTGTCGCGATAGAGTGCGTATTCCATGCCGCCGCGGGTATTTGCCGTTTCGTTCACAATCTTGCCCCGATAGAAGGTAAAATGCTCTAATTTCTCCTTCGCCTCAATGCCGTTGATGATATGGTGGATGGTCACGAAAACGGGCGATTTCTGCAAAAAGTCCCTGCGATACACGACGAGATCCCGTTCCATCTTGATCTCCGCATTCGGATCGACCTCCTCCTTGAACTCCTTATCGTAGAATACCACGTAATCGTAGCAATCGAACTTCACCGAAGCACCGATACGAACGTTTGAGGACATATAGAGGCTCTCTTCGCCCGCGCTATCCACGTCATAAATATACCATCTGACCTCGTCTGTCGTGCCTTGACCGCCTATCCCATCGCCATCGCCGCCGACGCTTCCGTCTCCGTTTCCGTTCCCATTGTCGTCGCCGCCGACGCTTCCGTCGCCGCCGATTTTACCGCCTTCGCCATCGGTTTTGCCGCCGTCAACGTAGGAGCCGTTCTGCCCGATCGAACCGTTGCCGCCGCTACTACCGTTGCCATTGGCGTTGGCGTTGCCGTTGCCGCCATCACCACCCTGCGAGCCGATGTAAGACGCGATCTCGTCCACCGAGCCCGCCTCGAAATACAAGACGAAGATCCTGATCGCGGCGCCGTCTGCGGCGTCATATTCGAGGAAGACCAAGACGTCCTTGCCGTCCTTGGTCGTGTACTTCACGGGAGCATTCGGAAAACTATTCCACTCGGTGAAAGAAGAAAGATAATCGCGCTCGACCTCTTCCAAATAGGAGCGGAGATCCTTCTCGCTCGGGAGCTCGGTCAGCTCGATCTTATACACCGCGCTGCCTTCAGACACGACCTTGCCCGCAAGGAGATCCGCCGTGACCATACCGCCCGAGGTCTCTTCGATCAATGCGGCGATCTCGCGAGCGGAGGAAAAAGTCTTCCTCTCAGTCAAGATACCCGACGCCGTAAAGTTATACGCGCCGTCGATCGTCAAGCCGACTTCGGAGTCGTCGTCCATTTTCAAGTTATCGCATCCGACCATCACGAATAAACAAGCAAGAAGCAACACGAAAACCGTAATCCAACAAACCTTTTTCATCGTCTTCATACCAAATATCTCCTTTCGGTCGTTAATTTTATAATAACACTTATCGGAAGAAGTGTAAAGGATAAACGAAAAAACGTCTTCAAAACCAAACGGCGAAGACGCTGAAAGGGTGTCTCAAGGTCAGGGACGGCTACTTGATCTTCTTCCTCGGATAGGCGCTCGGGGTGGAGAAGATCTTGTCGATCACGACGATCGAACGACCGAGAGAGCAAAAGTCCACGCGATCGACGCGCGAGATCATACCGCCGAGGGTCTTGACGGCGATTTCCGCCTCTTTGAGTTCGTCGGCGACGTCCGCACCCTTGTAGAGGACGGCACACCCGCCCACCTTCACGAGGGGCAGGAGATACTGCACGAGTTGCTTGGTATTCGTGACCGCGCGGGCGGTCGCCACGTCGAAACTCTCCCGCATCGGCCCGTACGCCGCCTCTTCGGCGCGTAGGTGAAGGGCGCGACCCTTGATGTCGAGCACGGCGAGGGTGTCGGACAGGAAGTTTACGCGCTTATTCAAGGCTTCCAGCATCGTGATCTCGAGGTCGGGACGGACGATTTTCAGGGGGATCGCGGGAAATCCCGCGCCGCTCCCGACGTCCACGATCGACGCGCCCTGCGGAAAATACCTTTCGCCGCGCACGCTGTCCGCGAAATGCTTGATCATCACCTCTTTTCGGTCGGTGATCGCGGTCAGATTGAACCGTTCGTTCCAGACGATCAGGTTGTGATAATAGGTCTCGAACAGGCTGACTTCCCTTTCTCCGATCTCGATATTCATTTCGGCGAGGATCTCTCGGATCATATCCTTCTCCATAGTCTATTTGTTCCCCTTGATCAAATAGGTAATAAGCACGGTGATGTCGGCGGGACTGACCCCGCTGATCCTCGAGGCTTGTCCGAGCGTCAAGGGGCGCACGGCCGCGAGCTTTTGCCTTGCTTCGAGCCGCAGATTCTCCATCGCGGCGTAATCGAGGTCGGGCGGGAGCGTCCGCTCTTCCATTTTGAGAGCCTCGTCGGCGTGCCTTTTCTCCTTATAGAGGTAGCCGCCGTACTTGATCTCGACCGCGACTTCCGCCGCGAGCGCTTCGTCCCTTACCTCCTCGGGCAAAAGCATCAAAACGTCCGCCGCCGTGATGCACGCGCGTTTCAGCATCTCCTCGATCGTCATGCCGAAGGACGCCGTTTCTCCCTTCTTCTCGAAGATCGCCGCGACTTCGGCAAGCGGGACGGAGCGCTTGAACGCCTCGCGGATCGCCTGCTTCTTGCCGTTTCGTTCGAGATACTTCCCCCAACGGTAGTCGCTAACCAGTCCAATCTCTCTGCCGAGCGGGGTCAAACGCGCGTCGGCGTTATCCTGACGAAGGGACAGACGGTACTCCGCCCGCGCCGTCATCATACGATAGGGTTCGTTGGTACCTTTGGTCACGAGATCGTCGATCAAGACGCCGATATACGCCTCGTCTCGGCGAAGCACGACGGGGGGCTGACCCTTGATCTTTCGCGCGGCATTGATCCCCGCCATGAGCCCCTGCGCCGCCGCCTCTTCGTAGCCGCTGCTGCCGTTGAATTGCCCCGCGGAGAAAAGTCCGCTTATCGCTTTGACTTCGAGCGACGGAGAGAGTGCGAGCGGATCGATGCAATCATATTCTATCGCGTACGCGTAGCGCGCGAAACGGACGTTCTCCAGCCCTCGCACGCTCCTATACATCCTCTCCTGCACGTCCTTCGGCATACTGCTGCTCATGCCTTGCACGTACATCAGTTCGCCGTTTTTGACCTCGGGTTCTATGAAGATCTGATGCCGTTCCTTGTCTGCGAAGCGCATGATCTTGTCCTCGATCGACGGACAATAGCGCGGCCCGACGCCGTGGATCGTGCCGTTGTAGAGCGGCGCGCGCGATATATTCTCGCGAATGATGCGGTGGGTCTCGGCGTTGGTATAGGTCAGATAGCAAGGCTCCTGCTCGAGGAGTTTACCTTCGGTCAGGAAGGAGAAGCAGGGAATGTCGTCGTCTCCCTCTTCCCGTTCCATCACGCTGTAATCAATACTATCCGCATATATGCGCGCCGGAGTACCCGTCTTGAACCGACGGAGCGGCAATCCCTTCGCGGCGAGCGCAGCGGACAGGTTTTTGCTGTTCTCGAACCCATACGGTCCCGCGTCGTGGATCTCCTCACCCGTGATCGTACGCGCGGACAGATAGACCCCCGTGCAGAGAACGACAGCCTCGGCTTCGTACGTTACGCCCGAGACCACCACCCCTTTGACGGCACCGCCCTCAACGAGCAGGTCTTCACACTCCCCCTCGAGAATGGTCAGGCGCTCTTGGGCGCGCAGGGTTGCGAGCATCTTCTCGTGGTAGACCTCTTTGTCTGTCTGACCGCGCAAGCTCTGCACCGCCGCCCCTTTATTCTTATTGAGCATTTTGATTTGGAGCAAGGACGCGTCGGCATTCAGACCCATTTGCCCGCCGAGGGCGTCCACCTCGCGCACGAGATGACCCTTGCCGGTGCCGCCGACATTCGGATTGCACGCCATGTGGGAGACCGACTTCACGTCCAAAGTCACGATCAGGGTCTCGCACCCGAGCCTCGCAAGGGCGAGCGCCGCTTCCACGCCCGCGTGTCCCGCACCGATCACGATCGCGTCGTATCTCATTTGCCCACGCAAAAACGACTGAAAATGTCGTTGACGACCCGTTCGGTCGCCCCTTCTCCGCCGATCTCCGCGAGGGCGCGAATGCTCTCCCTGAGATCGACCGCGACGCATTCGATGTCCGCTACGCCGAAGGCGGCGATCGCGTCGTCCAGATGACGGAGCGCACGACGCACACAATCGGCGTGCCGCTCCTCCGTGAGGGTCTCCGCGGCGCGTGCGTCGACCGAAGTGATCCTGAGGATCTCGTCCAGGAGAACCCCGATCCCCTCGCCCGTCTTCGCGCTGATATTGAATCCCTCAGCGGAAGCGCCGTAGACGTCTATCTTGTTATTCACGAGGAGCACCCGCTTGGAAAAGGCGCGGATATTCGCCAGGTCCTCTTCGGCGGGAGCGGCGCCCGCTTCCACGACGTAGAGCACCACGTCCGCCCCTTTCGCCGCGGCAAGAGAGCGCTCGATGCCGATATGCTCGACCTCGTCTCCCGTCTCTCTGAGCCCCGCGGTGTCCTGCAAGTTGATCTTGATCCCTTTATGTAATATGCTCTCCCCGACCACGTCGCGGGTCGTGCCGTGCACGTCCGAGACGATCGCGCGGGAATACCCCACCAGACGATTCAAAAGAGAGGATTTGCCGACGTTGGTCTTGCCGACGATCGCGACCGTGATGCCGCCCTTGATCAGCTTGCCCGCCTTGAAAGAATCTACGAGAGAGCGCATTTCCGCCTGCACCTTCTTCGCCTTTTCGATCGAGTCGTCCGCCTCGTCCGCCATCTCCTCGGGATAGTCGAGCGACGCTTCGATCACGCCGAGCACTTCGGTCAGCGTTTCGGTCAGCCCATTGATTCGCGCGTCGAATCTGCCGCTCATCAGGGAATACGCCTCTCTGAGCTCCGCCTCGCTCTCCGCGTTGATCATCGCCGCGACGCCTTCCGCCTCGTCCAAGGTCAGTTTGCCCGCGAGGAACGCCCGACGGGTGAACTCCCCGGGGCCCGCAAGCACCGCGCCCGCACCGAGCAGACTCTCGAGCACGCGCTCCGCGAGGTAGGTGCCGCCGTGCAGGTGCAGTTCCACGATATCCTCGCCCGTATAGGACTTCGGCGCGCGGAAATAGACCATCATACACTTCTCGCGTATGCTGCCGTCGCTAAAAGTGCCGAGCCGAAGTTGGTTCGGCACGACGTCCGCCGCACTCTTTATTTGGGGTGACGTAAAAAACCGGAGCGCAATGGCAAGCGCCTGCTCTCCGGACATTCTGACGATACCGATAGCGCCCGCGCCCTTGGGGGTGGAGATCGCCGCGATGGTATCCATATTTACTTAAAAACCTCTTTTCTTGCCGAAACTTCTGGTCTTGATGCCGTGCTTGCGGAAGGCGGTCTGCGTGCCGTACACCTTCTCGGGCAGTTTCGGCTCGATCGTGACGTAGCGATTGGGTTCGACGCCCGTGCTGAAGGTCGTGACGCGCTCGTCTTCGGAGAGAGCCTCGTGCACGACCTTTCTGTCGTGCGGATTCATCGGCTCGAGCTCAACGTTCACGCGCTCACGCACCGCCTTGTCGGCAAACTTCTTCGCCATATCGCGAAGCATCTTTTCACGTCTCGAACGGTAATTCTCCGCGTCCACGGTGATCTTGAGATAATTCTCCTTGTCACGGTTGAGGACGATCTGCGCGAGATACTGGATCGCGTCGAGCACTTCGCCGCGATGACCGATCGCATAGTTGCTTTCCTCGCCGTTGATCGTGACGCGGTAGCCCGATTCGATGCTCTCGATATCGAGCGAGCAGTCGACGTCCATTCTGTCGAGCAAGCCGCAGACGAAATCCAACACGTCGTCCTCTTCGCTCCAGCGAGTGGACAGACGAACGACCGCGGGCTCTCCGTTCCCGCCCTCGCTCACGACTTCGATATCAACCTGCGATTCATCCATGCCGAGTTGCAACAGACCCTGCTGCTTGGCTTCTTCCACGCTGTCGGCGCGTTTTTCTATGACTATCATATTCCCTCCGTTGCCCCGAATCGGGGCGCGTATATTTATTGATTATTTCTTGAAAGTAGCCGCGAGGCGACGATCCTCTTCCTTGGCTTCCTGCTTCTTCGAGATCGCGTTGTAGACGAGGTTAAAGACCACGGTGATCAAAGAGTTCATCACCATATAGATACAGAATGCCGAGGAGTAAAAGAGCGCGAAGACGCCCATCATGATCGGCATCAGCCAGTTCATCGCCTTCATCATGCCCTGTCCGTTCTTGGCGGGATTGCCGTTCTCGTCGGTTTGGGTGGGCATTTGCGGTTGGTTGAGCTTGGTGATCTTCACCGAGAAGACCGAAAGGGTGATCGAGATCAAGGGCAGGATGAAGTATCCGTTCCAATGCTTCATATCGAAGAACTTGGACTTATTGTACGACTCCATCGCGGGGCGCAAGACCGCGTCGTACCCATTGTCAAAACGTGTCTTTTTGACGTTCAGCAACTTGGTCTCGGGCGGAAGCGTCGCGCCGAGCTGTCCGAGCCCCTTGCCCACGAACTTGTCGAGGGTCGGGACGGGATTGGTGTAGGTGTCGGACATAAAGACGTTCTTGATCCACAGCCAGCCCTGCTTCTCCTCGTCGTAGGTCGAGATCATCAGGTTGTCGAGATCCTCTTCGGTCACGCCGTCCACCTGCGCCGCCGCCTCGTAGGTCAGCGTCATCTCGTAGACCATACGCTCGTTCTCGTAGCGCACCGCGGCGTTAAAGCCGGAGAAGACGATAAAGAAGATCACGATCGTGATCAAGGCGGGCAAACAACCGCCCGTCATCGAATAACCGTGCTTCTTATAAAGCTCCATCTGCTTTTGTTGCAAGACGTCAGGCGAATTCGCATAAGTCTTCTTGAGCTTTTCGAGTTCGGGATTGATGACCTTCATCGCACGATTATTCTTCATCATCGTGCGTTTCTGCCAAATGTCGAGCGGAGAAAGCAGGAGCTTTAAAAAGATCGTGAAGACCACGACCGTCCAACCGAAGTTCCCGATCCATTCGTACATTTTGTAAATGAGTTTGCCTATCCAGTTCGTGATGACGGGCGCACTCGAAAGTAATTGCGTCAGATCAACCATTTGGCTCTCCCTCTGTAATTTTCCTTAACGGGATCGAACCCGCCTTTTGCGAAAGGATTGCACCGCAATATACGGCAAAAGCCCTTTATGCTGCCCAAGATCAGTCCGTATTTGTCTATCGCTTGATAGGTATAGGACGAACAAGTGGGCGTGTAAATGCATCTGTTTGGCAATGCGGACGAAATGTTCTTCTTATAAAAGCCGAGAAGCACGTGAGCCGCTTTGTCCATATCAATCCTCCGCGGAGTAGACGCCTGCCTGCCGAAGCAGCGAGAGCAACGCCTCTCTGAGTTCGTCGTAGGTGTGTTCGGCAGAACCGGTGCGCGCCACGACGACGTAACTGCGATCCTGAGCCACCTTGCCGAGTTCCAAGCGGAACGCCTCTCTCAAACGGCGCTTCGTCCGATTACGCTGGACGGCGCCGCCGACCTTCTTGCCGACCGAAAAACCCACTTTGGGGATCGAGAGCTTGCTCTTCGCGACGTAAAGGACCAAGAGCGCGTTCTTATATACCGCACCGTGGCGGTAAAGGTAGTCGAAACTACGAGACGCGGTCAGGCGGTACTTTTTCTGCATTCCTTACGCGCAGAGTTGCTTTCTGCCCTTGGCGCGACGTCTCGAGAGGACGTTCCTGCCGCCCTTGGTCGCCATTCTCGCGCGGAAACCGTGCACTTTGCTTCTGTGTCTCTTCTTGGGTTGGTAAGTTCTTTTCATAATCTATGACCTCACTTTTATATAGTCTAAAACTTAATACCTAATTTGCATAGGCAAAAATTATTATAACGATAATAATTATAGGCTGTCAAGCGTTTTATGAAACGGAATTCGCTCTCGACGGCGCGGAAAATCCAATCGTTACGATATTTTAAGGTGCAGAAAGGAAAAAGTGTGTTAAAATCTATGTATGAAACGACTACGCACCCTGATCGCGATCCTATCCGTCTTCATCCTGCTCTTTTCCCTCTGCTCCTGCAAAAACAACGGCGAGCAGAGCTCTTCCTATTACGAAGCGGGGACGGCGAATCCTCTTTTAACATCCAAGATCGAAGTGCCGATCCAAGGCTACGAATTCGTGACCTTCTTGAACCGCGGCATGATCGAGATCTCGGACGAAACGGGCACCTATTACGGTGCGATGAACCGCGACGGCAGCGTGCTGATCCAACCGACGAAATACTCGACCATCACGATGGAAGGGGACTTCTTCTTCGCGGAAGGCAACCTCGAAGATGGACTTTACGACGTTCTGAACCTCAACGGCGAGATCGTCTATTCCACCTTTAAGCCGATCACGATCACCGACGTTGGCGAAGGCTGCGTCCGCGTCGAAGAGGACGGCATGAGCTATATTTACAACGAAAAGGGCGAGGATCTAATGGGTGCGACGTCCCTAGACAGCACCTACGAGTACACGGTCTGCAAGGACTATATCGCGGCGCGGAGCAAGACGCGCAAAAACGCTTTCGTCTTCTCCCGTCGAACGGGCGACACCCTGCTCTCGATGTACGGCAGTTCGTCGGTATCCTTCGACCTTGCCTACCTCGGCAAAAAGGATTTCCTCGTGATCCGCGAAGAGGTCGTTGACGCGTCGAGCGACTACAGCTACTCACTCAAACGGAACGGAGAGACCAAGTACGTGCGTCAAACGGCTGAGATCCACGCCTTGGACGGCAGCGCGCCTCGCTCCGTCACGACAGGGGCGCCGATCTATTCCCTGAACGACCGCTATTCTTTCGGCATGACCCAACAAGAACGCGAAAACTACGGGCTGAAAGAGGGCTATTTCTCCCTCGCGACCTATCGCCTGGACGGCAAGTCGGCGGACGGCTCGGTGGACTACGCCGTGACCGACGCGTCGCTCCGACCTTTGGCGACTATGCCCGAGAAGCTCAATCCGCAAGTCCGCCCCGTAAACGGCCTCTCCGTCGTGACCGGCGCCCAAGGAACGCTATACCTCGTGGACGACACCTTGAAAGTCGTGCGTACGGTCGACGACGCCGTCTATCAGTCCGCCTCCGTCTCGGGATCGGTCATCGCCGTCACGAGGATCGGAGAGGGGAGCAAGCGCGGCTGTTTGGACACGAACGGCAATGTCGTGATTCCCTTTGAATACTCCTATATTTCCGAGTTTTTCGGCAATTACGCCGTCGCCTCCAAGGGCGGCAAAGCCTATGTGATATGCACCGACGGATCCTCGCGCGAGATCGGCGAAGAGATCTTCCCCTACTACTGGATCGGCTACTACGAGATCGTGTCGGGAAACAGGATCGGGATCGCCTCGCTCGACGGAAACGTCCTGGTCCCCGCCACCTACGAGACCCTCGAGGGCATCGGGCGCTACGGCGGCGAAGTCTTCGTCGCACTCAAGAAGGACGGCAAGACGACGGTCTTCCGCTTGTTCTGACCCCTTCCCTTGCTGTTTCTTGCAGAAAAAAATCATTTCTTTGCGCTGAAATCCGATCGCGATCCTTGACCGCACCCCGCGCGGGTGGTATAATTTCGGTATCTTCATCGGAGGTATTACTATGGATCCCAATGTTCGTCCCGAAACTATGGAAAGAATCACGACTCCCGCCCTTGCGGAAAAGTTCATCGCCGAGCAGATCGCGGCGATCAAAGCGCAGGTCGGTGATAAAAAAGTCCTGCTCGCCCTCTCCGGCGGCGTGGACAGCTCGGTCGTCGCCGCACTCCTCATCAAGGCGATCGGCAAGAACCTCGTCTGCGTGCACGTCAATCACGGCTTGCTTCGCAAAGGCGAACCCGAACAGGTCATCAAGGTCTTCCGCGACGAGATGAACGCGAACCTTATTTACGTGGACGCGGTGGATCGCTTCCTCGACAAGCTCGCGGGCGTAAAAGAACCCGAAACCAAGAGAAAGATCATCGGCGCGGAGTTCATCCGCGTGTTTGAAGAAGAAGCGCGCAAGCAGAAGGACATCGCCTTCCTCGCGCAGGGCACGATCTATCCCGACATTTTGGAGAGCAAAGACGGCGTCAAGGCGCACCACAACGTGGGCGGCCTGCCCGAGGACCTGAAGTTCGACCTCGTCGAGCCGGTCAAACTGCTCTTTAAGGACGAAGTCCGCGTCGTCGGCAAGGCTCTCGGTCTCCCCGACAACATGGTCTATCGTCAACCCTTCCCCGGCCCCGGCCTCGGCGTTCGTTGCGTCGGCGCGATCACCCGCGAAAGACTGGAAGTCGTGCGCGAAGCAGACGCGATCCTCAGAGAAGAGTTCGCGAAGAACGGCCTCGCCGGCAAGGTTTGGCAGTATTTCACGATCGTCCCCGATTTCAAGAGCGTGGGCGTCAACGCGGAAGGCAAGAGGACCGAGGGTTACCTCGTCGTCCTGCGCGCAGTCAACACCCGCGACGCGATGACCGCCACCGTGGCGGAGATCCCCTTCGCGCTGCTTTCCCACATCACCGACCGCATCACGCACGAAGTCAAGGGCGTGAACCGCGTCGCGTTCGACCTGACCCCGAAGCCGACCGGCACGATCGAGTGGGAATAAGCCGTCGCGACCCCATACCATACACGAATAGAGGCGCATCGCTTGCGCCTCTTTTTTGTCTCCGATCTCACGCCGATCGACTGTAAATACTTTGCCTTTTTCGGGTGGGCGTGCTAAAATGGCGATATGGAAAGATGCAAGCCGAAAAGAGAATACAAAGGCAGGGACGTCGGCACCTTCCCGTCCGACTTCACCGTCGTGGACATCGAGACGACGGGCTACCCCGCCTCGGGCGCGGAGATCATCGAAGTCTCCGCTCTCAGATACCGCGACGACCGTTTCGCGGCGTCTTTCAGCTCGCTGATCAAGCCCACGGGGCGGATCCCCTACTTCATCACGCAGTTGACGGGCATCACGAACGCAATGGTCGCGGACGCAAGGGATCGCAAGGGAGTGCTTAGGGACTTTGCGGACTTCTTACAGGGCGACGTGATCATCGGGCACAACGTCAATTTCGACGTCAATTTCCTCTATGACGAACTGTCCGAACACCTCGGCTACCTCCTGCGAAACGATTTTATAGACGTTCTGCGCCTTTCGCGCAAATATTTGCCATATCTCCCCAACCATAAGCAGGTGACCGTCGCGGAGCATTTCGGGCTGGACACTACGGGCGCACACCGCGCTCTCAAGGACACCGAGATCTGCGCGGAGAACTATCTCAGGCTCAAAGAGATCGCTCTGCGCGGTTGAGTTTTCACAAATTGCGGCGTTTCTGTTGAAATACCTCTTACTTTTATGATATGATTGTTATGTATAACTGCAAGAAGGGCAAAACGAAAACCAAAACGCAAGCGGCGCTTGCATCGGAGAAAAGGAACACTTATGAAAACCAAAGTGATGGCGATCATCAATCAAAAAGGCGGCGTCGGCAAAACCACGTCCTGCATCAATATCGGCGCGTGCATGGCGACGATGGGCAAGAAGGTCCTGATCATCGACATGGACCCGCAGGGCAACGCCACGACGGGGCTCGGGATCAAGAAACACATTGAGTTCGTGAACGAACTCGGCAAAAAGGACGTCCGTCCCGTGCTGAACATCTACAACGTCCTATCCGGCGCGACCGACTGCACGAATAAGGAACTGATCAAGAAGACCGAGATCGCGGGGCTCGACCTGATCCCCTCTTCCATCGACCTTTCGGCGATCGAGATGGAGATGAACGACTATCCGAACCGCGAGAAGGTGCTCGTAAAAGCGATCGAACCCTTGATGGGCGCGTACGACTACATTTTGCTCGATTGCCCGCCCTCGATGTCCCTGATCACGATCAACAGTATGGTGGCGGCGACCAGCGTGCTGATCCCCGTGCAATGCGAGTTCTATGCGATGGAAGGCTTGGCGCAGCTCTTGGACAGCATCAACATTATTCGCAAGTTCCTGAACCCCAAACTCACGACCTATCGCGTGCTGTTGACGATGTACGCCTCGCGCTACAAGTTGCATCGTCAGGTCGCGGAAGAGATCGAAAAATACTTCGGCAAACGCCTGCTCGACGCGCGGATCCCGGTCAGCGTGCGGCTCGCGGAAGCGCCGAGTTTCGGCAAACCCATCATCCTGTACGACAAGCGTTCCGTCGGATCGATCGCCTATATGCGCGCGACCGAGGAGCTCTTGATGAGAGAGAATAAGAGGAAGTGACTATGGCTAACAACAGACTTGGCAGAGGATTCGCCGCGCTGATCTCCGATATGCGAGAGATCGACAATCCGCAGATCGCCACCTACGACGAAAAAGGCAAGCTGAAGGAAGGCGTAAACGAGGTCGCGATCGAGCTCGTCCATCCCAACCCCAATCAGCCGCGTAAGACCTTCAACGAGGAATCCTTGCGCGAACTTGCCGATTCCATCGCGGGACACGGCATTCTGCAACCGCTCGTCGTCACCAAGCTCGGCGAAGGTTACCGCATCGTCGCGGGCGAGAGGCGTTTCCGCGCCGCGAAGCTCGCGGGGCTGTCCCTCGTCCCCGTCATCATCAAGGATCTGACCGAACAAGAAGTTCGCGAGATCGCTCTCGTCGAAAACCTGCAACGCGAAGACCTCAATCCGATGGAAGAGAGTGAAGCTCTGTATAACCTGCTGACCGAGAATAACCTTACGCAGGAAGCCCTTGCGCACGCGATCGGCAAGAGCCGTCCCGCCGTCGCCAATTCCCTGCGTCTCCTGACCTTGCCCGTCGAAGTGCAGGCGATGGTACGCGAGCTCGCCCTGTCCACCGGACACGCCAAGGTGCTGGTCGCGATCAAACCCGCCGAGATGCAGATCGCCCTCGCGAAGGAAGTCGTCGAGAAGAAACTCTCGGTGCGCGACCTCGAGAACCGCATCGCCGAACTCCAGCGCGAAAAGAAGGTGCCCGCCGAGCGCGTCCGCACGATTTCCCCCGAGTTCAAGGCTTTCATCGAGGATATGCAACGCGTCTTCGGCACCAAAGTCCGCGCCAACGGCAACGACAAGAAGGGCAAGATCGTGATCGACTACTATTCTCCCGAAGACCTCAGTCGCATCTACGAATTGATCGAGAAACTGAAAGAGGAGATGTAATGGGAGCGCGGCGACGCCGCCCTGCCCCGACAAGATTTGCCGAGATTATTGCCTCTTTTCGGTTGACAAAGTCAAAAGGGAAGTCTATAATAACTTTCGTTGACTATGCGGAAGCAGTCATACGTTCCGACCTTCGGCTCGAACCCTTTCGGTTCCGATCGTTAGGACAAACACAACTTAATCTATTATGCGCCATTAGCCCAACTGGATAGAGCGTCGGTCTACGGAACCTGCTCCAAGTCATCGGCCCTTGTGCGCCTCGCGGCAATACCGCTTAACGCAATTAACGCCAAGCCTTGTCGCCACCCCATAAAATCTATCGATTTGACGGGGACCCCGAAATGTTCTAGCCTTCGGTTCCGATCGTTAGGACAAACACAACTTAATCTATTATGCGCCATTAGCCCAACTGGATAGAGCGTCGGTCTACGGAACCGAAGGCTAGAGGTTCGAACCCCCTATGGCGCGCCAAGCAAGAATAATACGAACCAAGGGAATGCCCCGAGGTTCGTATTATTTTTTATACAAGATAGGTTTGGGATAATTGTTCAGTTAGTTAAATAATTGATCCAAGTTTAGCACATAACCTCGAGATATATTTATAATCTTTGGTGATAACATGTCGCGGTTTTTCTTTATATGTAAACTTAAAACCATTCCTAAATAAATTACTTAACCGAAGTAGCGTTTAAGAGTGGTGTTGCGGCTTTTAACGCTTTCTGCAGTTGATTGAAAAACGATGCGCCGTTTTCGAATAAATTAGTGCAACTTCTGCATGAAGAGTCCGCCTCTTCCGCAAAAAAAGGATCCCACACGACGGAATCTACGCTATAACGCGGCAGACAAGAAGAATACGAACCATCACGCCTTTTTGATCCGCAAGGCAGGTACCACACCGCTATAGGTATCCGATACGCGGATCATTGCCTCTGCATCGCCGTCATCGAACACGACGGCGGCGTAGTTCCCATCGCTATAATCCGGAGAACGGAGCGTCCAGTAGCCATTCCCCTTGTACTTCGATTCCACGCTCCGCAAGATGCCCTGTGATCCCGCGTAGTCGGTCGCCTGTTTGCGGCGGGCGGTATCGGCGGCAAGCCTATTGGCGCTGAAGCCGTACTCTTTGTTCGTCGCTTCCCGCACGCTGAGCAGGAAGACGTAGTCTTCGGTATCCTCGCAAGCGTTTTCGTTGACGCCGTTGTTCCGATCTTCGGGATCCTTGTTCGGATTGGTACTCCTCGCGCTGTTATCCACCGTGGTCAAGAGGATCTTCGCCTTTTCCTCCTCGGTGAACGCCGAAACGTAGAAAGCGCCGTTCAACCAGGCGCGAATATCCGAGAGCGCGTAGTTGCCGGAATAGCCCGTGCGACCCCCGTGCGGGAAAGGCGTGGCGGGAACGTCGCCGCTTGTCGTCGGGTCGTGGCAGAACTGCTGACTGTCAAGGATCCGCTCGCTAAGTAGCAAGAGTTCCCCGTCCGTCTCCTCAAGTACGACCCACTTGACGGGCTCGAACTTAAACCAATAGACGGTGGAAAGGTCGTAGCCGTTGTTGTCCTGATAGCTGTCGTCGAACCAGCCGTCGTCGCCGTACTCGGCGCGAGCCATATCCGTATTGCCAAGCCGATACTGCGTGAAATAGACGCCGCGATACCTCTCGCCGCCGTCCTCGAGATCAACGTACCACATATAGTCGGGAGAGGTGCTTCCCTCGTAGTAGTACCCGTAGGAAGTCCAAGCGTGACTGTCCGCCGCCGTGGGAAGAGCACCCGCCGCCGCATTGAGCCTCGCGATCAGCGCGCCGTCCGTCACCTGCGCCTGCGGATAGGAGCCGAAAGACATCGTCTCGTGACCCTTGCAGGCGACGAAGGTCGGCAAGGTCATCGTCAGGAGCAAACATATCAAGATCAAAAATACGGATTTCTTTTTCATATTCTTCTCCTCGAAAAGGTAGTTAACGATATTTTAGCACAATAGCGTACCTTTTTCAAGCACAACCTTGCGCCGCCTTCGCCCCCACTCGCTACCGTCGCCGCACGAAGTCGAACGCGATCCCCGTAAATCCGATTTCATTCGTAAAATGCGGAAAAGTCCGCGTTTTATAAGTTGCGTTTTTCAAAAAAAGCCGTTATAATAATCGTTGTATTTTAATTATAGAAAAGGATTTCAACTTATGGAGTGGCTAAATAAAGCGATCAACTTTGTCAACGACAACATTCTTTGGGGCATCCCCATGATCGTGGCGATCCTCGCTACGGGCGTCTTTATCAGCGTCAGAACGCGCTTTTTGCAAGTCAGGAAATTCGGCACCGCGATGTCTTCGACCTTCATCCCGATGCTGAGATCGGTCGGCAAAAAGAAGGATAAAAATAAGAACGCGAAGACCGTCTCTCAGTTCGAAGCCTTCTCCGCCGCCATCTCGGGAACGGTCGGCACGGGCAATATGGTCGGCGTCGCCACCGCCCTGATCTCCGGCGGCCCCGGCGCGATCTTTTGGATGTGGGTATCGGCGTTTTTCGGCCTGGTCACCAACTACTCCGAGAACGTCCTCGGCCTGTATTACAGAAAGAAGGATAAGAAAGGCGAGATGTGCGGCGGCCCGATGTATTACATTTCCAACGGACTGAACCTGAAATGGCTCGCTCTGATCTTCGCCACCTGCTGCGCCTTGGCGGCGGTCGGCATGGGCATGGTGCAAACCAACTCGATCTCCGGCACGTTGCAAAAAACCATCGCGGGCGGAGCCTCAGTCACGACGGCGGTCGTCGTCGGCATCGTGGTCGTCATCTTGACCGCCTTGATCGTCGTCGGCGGCATCAAGCGTATCGGCAAGGTATCGTCCTATATCGTCCCCTTTATGGCGCTCTTGTTCATCTTGATGTCCATCATCATCCTCTGTATCAACATCACCGCGATCCCCAAGGCGTTCGCGCTGATCTTCGCAAACGCGTTCTCCTTCCGCTCGGTTTCGGGCGGCTTCCTAGGTTACGTCATCATGAAAGGAATGCGCTTCGGCTTCGCGCGCGGCATCTTCTCCAACGAAGCGGGTCTGGGCTCCTCGGTCATCGCGCACTCCGCGTCCGAGACCAAAGAACCCGTCAAGCAGGGGCTGTGGGGCATTCTCGAAGTGTTCATCGACACCTTCGTCGTCTGCACGCTGACGGCGCTGTCCCTCTTGACCGTGTGCGTCAAGACGGGCGCGTACGACTTCACCGACATCGCGGGCAACGTCGCCGCCGGCCTCTCGGGCAGCGCGATCGCACCCTTGGCCTTTACCGAGACCTTCGGCACCATCGGACAAGTGGTATTCTCGATCATCCTGCCGCTATTCGCCTTCACGACCATTCTCGCTTGGGCGTATTACGGGGAGAAAGCGGTGCAATATCTCTTTGGAAAGAACGGCGACACAGCGGCGTGGGTCTTCAAGATCCTATACGTCGGGCTTTTGTTCGTCGGCGCGATGGTGAAATCGGACTTCGTATGGGCTCTGGACGATATGTTCAACGCGATGATGGCGCTCCCCAACCTGGTCGCTCTGATCTTCCTCAGCAAGCAGATCATCGACGTGACCAAAAACTATTTCGCAAGAAAGAGCGGCGCGGCGGTAAAACCGATGCTTTCGGCTTACGACGACCTCAACACCCGACTGATCGAGGAACTCAAAGAGGAAGAGGAAACAGAGGCAGCGAACGCCGCCGAAACAAAAGCCGACGAAGAGGCATAAGCCGTAGGCGGCTCTTGCCTGTCGATAGGATTATCACGTTCGGTCTCGGCGTCTGCCGAGACTGTTATCCGCGCAAGCCTCAACGAACTTTTCCGAAGAATACTCTTTCCTATCCTCTCTCGGCTTTAAGATCAAGTTCATTTTTTTACACTCCTTTCATAAACCGTTCTCCTGTAATCGTTGATCAAATATTTCGTGAAGATACAACGGTAATCCGATTTTTTGCAGCCGCCCCGGCACATCGGCAGATAGTTACATGACCCTACGGTTTGACAGCGTAATCCCCATAGTGTATAATACACGCGAGCTTACACGCCATAAGGAGAAAAAATGAAGAAACTGCTGAAGATCCATCCGGACGCCTTATACGACTCGGAATATATCGACTACGAACTCGAAACCGACGACTTCACGTCGCCCGAACTCGCGCTGAAAGGCGAATACAAACACGAAAAGGGAGTCGTGATCATCACGACGTCGGGGCGAGAGATCGTCATCGAAAACTGCTTCGACAATACCCTCAGGCTCCGCATCACGCAACCGGGCGCCAGGCTGGATAAAACCGTGACCGAACGGCTGGACTTGATCTGCACCGATTGGACGGCGGCGCCCTACGACTACGAACTGAAAGACGGCGTCGTGACCTTCTCCAACCGCCGCCTGACCCTCATCTACGATATGAATACGGGAGAGTACGAGTTCCGCACCGCAGAGGGCAAGACGCTCCTCAAGACCAAAAACGGCGGCGCGCGCTTTTCTTCCACCCCCGCGGAGTATTCGGGCATGCGGAGTTATACCGAATTCGAGCGCATCGGAGAGGAGCGCTATTCGGGCTTCGGCGCACGCATCTACAAGGTGGACAGAACGGGCGAATCTGCGGATATTTTCGCAGAAAAGGGAGGAGCGAAGGTCGGCGATTACGGCGGTTTCCCGATCCCCTATTTCCTGAGTTCGGCGGGATACGGATTCTTCTTCAACAACCCGTGGCCGCACGTCTATTTCGATATGGCGAAGAGCGATCCCGAGACGTGGTTTCTGTCCGCGCCGGGCGGCGACTACGACCTTTTCGTCTTCTGCGGCAGTACGTCGGAGATCACGAAGAGCTACGCGAAGATCGTCGGCACCAACCGATTCCCGAAGAAGTGGCTGATGGGCTACTGGTGCAGCAGTCTGAGCTTTGAGCGGGCGCAAGGCGCGATCGACGACATGGGACGGATGCGCCGCGAAGGCTATCCTTCCGAAGCGATCGTGATCGACGGTCCGTGGCGCGGCGGCGTGAACTTCATCCGCGACTACGCGAGCGGCTGGGGGTATCCCTCGGACGACTATAATTGGCACCCCGATTTCGGCGACGGCGTCGGCATGATCAAGACCCTCGCGAAAGAGAATATCAAGACCGTCCTGCACATCAATTCCTGCGCCTTCAAGCCCGCGACGGCGATCCCCGCGATCGCACAGGGACTGCTCCGCCAGGTCAAGACAGAGACGGTGCCCGACGTCGCGACCGAGCGCGGCATCGAATACTACAAGACCTTCCTCGTCCCGCGTATCAAGGACGGCGTGACGCAATGGTGGACCGACCACTCCGACCGCGTCAGCGGCGAGATCCTGCCCGGCATCCCGTCGAGAAACCTATTCGGCCCGATGTGGAACCGCGCGATCTCCGACATCATGGCGGAGAACGGCGTCAAAAATCATATGTCCCTCTCGCGCGGCGGCGGCATCGGCAGCCAAAAATACGCGCTCCCCTGGGCGGGCGACACGCAGTTCGGCATCCACCGCTTCAAGGAAGACATCTGGTACGTGATCAACGCCGGTATGGCGGGATTCACCCTCTGCGGCTACGACCTCGGCGGCTTTATGCGCGGTAGCGTCACCGACCAAACGCCCGACGAGATGCAATTCGAGATCAACAACATCGCCAGGCGCGTCTGTCAGAGCATGATCTTCTGCCCGATGCCCCGTATGCACAACGGCGAGAACTCGACCGCGAAATGGCCCTGGAACTGCCCCGAAGAGGCGCGCGAACTCTATCGCGACTGCCTAACCTTCCGCTATCGCTTCCTTCCGACCGTCTATTCTTACGCGATCCACGGCTCAAGGACGGGTGAACCCATCATTCGCCCGATGTTCTATAACCACACGGACGACCTATCGCTCTACGCCGTGGACGACGAGTTCTATCTCGGCGATCACCTGCTCGTCGCGCCCGTGACCGAAGCGAACGTAACGGAGCGCACGGTCTATCTGCCCGAGGGCAACTGGGTCAACCTGTGGACGAAAGAGCGCTACGACGGCGGCAAGACCGTCACGGCGAACGCGCCGATGTTCGTCAAAGAAGGTCTGCCGATCTACGTCAAGGTCGGTGGCGGCGTGGCGTATCAGCCCGACTGCTTGAGCCTCTGCGACGATATCCCCGAAAAACTGCGCGTCGAACTCTACGCGGACGACACAGCCGAATTGATCCTGAACGAAGCCGAGGACGTGACGAACAAGTTTGCCTGCCGAAAGGTCGGCGACTCATACGAAATCACCGCCGAGAACAACGGCGACATCGACCGCGAATACACCGTCGCAGTCTACGCGAAAGGCAGAACGCTTGAATCGACCTTTATCGTCAAAGCGAAATCGGTCGGCGGTACGATGGCAGAGATCGTTTAAAAAAGAGCCGTTCTTCTAATCGAACGATAGAGAAGTTATATCCGAAGATGATATTACCGGAAAGGAAGCCGAACGTTTAATAGTGTTTCCTTTCAAACAATTCATCCAAACTGATATCGTAATAGTCGGCGATTTTGATAATCGTTTCGTAATCGGGGCGGACGGAACCGCGTTCATAACGCGTATAATTGACGCGGGGAATATCCAGCAACGCGGCTATTTGTTCTTGCGTAAGGTCATTGGCTTTGCGCAATTCTTTTAATTTTTTCCCGATATTCAAGATTTTCGACGATTCCATATTGACATTGTACAGAATGTGTACTATAATGAAATAAAATGTACAAATCTTGTACAAAAGGAGGAAATATGGGACAAAAAATAAAAATGGATATGGTTAAAGAGGTAGTTGTTCCTCGGATCGCTACCGGACTTATGTCGCAGTTGATAAAGCGCAAGTATTTGGCGATCACTCGATCCGAACTGATAGAAATGGACGCTTTGGTTACCGAAGAGAATACTCTTTGCTTGTTGGATGTCGTTTTTGCGGCGATGCGTGACGGTTGGACCGACGTAACGACCTATTTCAACGCATTGCACGAAAGAGTATCTCCGGAACTCAGTTCAATCGGGAAAATCAAGGTCGGGACGGAATGCTATTTGCGCGAGTTACCCCTTTTCAAGGTAAAAGTGATTGAGTATCAAAAGAAATCTTTGTTCAAAAAAGGGGTATTCAAAGCGCAATTGATAAGGACCGATTTTCTGGATGACGTTTGCAAGGTTATGGACAGCATTGCGGAAAAAGCGGGCGGCAAATTGTATTACGGCTATGCTTTCGGGGAGAACACTCTGAAAACGGTACCCGAAGATTATGTTTTCGGAAAAGAAGAATTGGAACAGTTGGAACATTTTAACAGCCCCTTTTTTAGGGGATTCGGTTGTTTTATCGCTTCGCTGGGAAATGAGATTACGGTGGGAGAAATTGATTCGGAGGAACTGGAATAATGTCGAAAAGTCCTGTAATACAATCTGCGAAAATATGCGCTAATTGCGCCTATTGGGGAGGTCCGAGAGAGATGAACGGCTTTTTCGGAAGAATGGAAGTTGAAATGAGCGCAAGCACCAGCGGAAAATGCAACAATCGAAACGGGTTTTTCAATTGCCCGATGAATTGGCAAAGCACTTGTCCGCGATTTGAAAAACACTCGATCGTAAAATAACGACGCTTTCATCGTTTGACCGCAAAGCATCCCCGAAAATCGGAAGTTTCGTTTTAGCACGATAAACGCCGAAAAGACCTGCAAAAGCAAAAAGAGATTGCGATCCCGCAATCTCTTTTTCTTTGCGATAAAGTCCCCGAACCCACCCTCGTTTCTCAAACAAACATCCGGTGATACGTTGTAACGATACGTTTTGCAATTATACGCGATCTGAGTATGCGCGATCGGGAAATCGTCCCTCCGGGCACTCTGACCCTTGCCTCTCAAAAAAACATAACGTTTTTGCAACTTACGCAGTTGCCGCGCGACGTTCACGAAAGAGAAACTACCGTCTTTATCAGTCTTCGATCAGATCGAACGTCCAGTTCGCCTGTTGGATCGCATTGTCGACCAAACGCAACTCCTTCGCGATCGCGTCCATCTCCTTACGGAGAGCGGCGACGTCCACCGCGGAAATGATCTTGATCTCGGTGCCGCGCGCTCTGTCCGTGGAATGGGACGCGGCGGAGAGCGCCTCGCGATAGGCGGCGTACAAGACGCGCAACGTGTCCTTCTTCGCGATCATCTCGGTCAAGGTCGCACCGTTCACCTTGATCGTGCAATTGCTGTAATTGATCCTGCCGATCAGGTATTCAAGACGGGAAACGCATTCCTTGAGTTCGGAAAGGAGAAGATTCGGGTCCTCGCCGGGTTTCTCCCCTTCCTGCACGAGCACGTTGCTGTAAACGCGGTCTTTGAGCTGAGCGATCTTACGATTGAGATCCGCTCTTTCTTGTAATGCTTCGGCTAATTTCATATTCTATCCTCCTTGTGGAATTGCTGATTGATAAAACCACCGCCTCGGCGGCACATATCTTTTGCCGTACTTTATTACTTATACCACATCAAGTGCCCCAAAAGTCAATACTTTCTCGTAAAAAATATATCACAACCTATTTCTTTTCTGCTTTTTATGGTATAATGACGGTATCGCATACCGAGTAGAAGACACAATGAAGAAGATCGATTTCCTCAAAATCCTGTCGTTGGCGGAAGAAGTCATCACGCACACGCGCAATACCTTGATCGTCCATCTCCGCTATATGGACTCTGCTTTGGGTCAACTGACCCGGGTACCTTTTCCCGACTCCCCCCTCGCGACCGACGGCGAAAACCTCTATTACAGTCCGCTCCACGTGCTGAATATCTATCAGCGTTCCCAAGAGCAAACGGCGCGCGACTATCTGCACGTCATCTTGCATTGCGTCTTTCGTCATTTCTTCGTCTCGCCCTTGCTCCGCAAGGATCTATGGAATCTCGCGTGCGACATCGCGGTGGAAGCGGCGATCGACGACATGGAGCTCCCGATCACGGAAGCGCCGCGTTGCTCGAAACAACACGCGGTGAAGACCTCTTTGATACACGCCGTCGGCACGTTGACTGCCGAAAAGCTGTATCACCACTACCTCGTAATCGACCCCTCGCCCGAAGAAGTGCGCGCGCTCAGCGCCCTCTTTCACGCCGACGATCACGAGATCTGGTATAAACCGAAGTCCCCTACCGCCGGCGGTCCTGATGACCACGCCGACGAAGAGGATCGCTCGGAGAGCGAAGCCACCCTTCAAGAGAATGATCCGCAATCGGACGAGGAGAACTCCGACAACGATAACGCAGAAAAACAAGACGTAGAGGGCGATCGGGGTGATTCTTCATCCCAAAAGAACGTTCCGGCAACGCAGAGCGACCCTTCCGACGAGAAGGACGACGATGGAAAAGGCGACGATGCGGACCCCGCTTCCGAGCCGAAGAGCGCCGCGTCTCGCGAAGCGCTCGCGGAAAAGTGGAAAGAGATCGCATCGCGGATCAAAGAGGATCTCGAGACCTTCTCCCGCCGCCACGGGGACAAGGCGGGGAATATGATGCAAAGTTTGCGCGAAGTGACGCGCGAAAAATACGACTATACCGCTTTTTTGAAAAAGTTTGCCACCCTGCACGAGGCGATGACCATCAACGACGAAGAGTTCGACTACGTCTACTACACCTACGGCATCCGCCTCTACGGCAATATGCCGCTCGTCGAACCGCTGGAATACAAGGACGTCAAGCGCATTCGCGACTTCGTGATCGTCATAGATACCTCGGGGTCGGTGCAAGGCAAACTGGTACAGCGTTTCCTGCAAAAGACCTACAATATTTTAAAAACCGAAGAGAGTTTCTTCGTGAAGTTCAATCTGCACATCGTGCAATGCGACGCCCGCGTGCAAACCGACGACAAGATCACTTCGCAGGAAGAATTCGACAACTATCTCAAGACGATGACCTTGAGGGGTTTCGGGGGCACCGACTTCCGTCCTGCATTCGAGTACGTGAACAAACTGATCGACAATCACGAATTCACGAATCTGAAAGGATTGATCTATTTCACGGACGGATACGGCGATTATCCCCAACAGAAACCGCCCTACGAAACGGCTTTCGTCTTCGTCGACGAGGACGGTCGTCGCGTACCCGAAGTGCCGCCGTGGGCGATCAAACTGATCTTAAAACCCGAAGAAGTATAGGAGCAACATATGGAAGACAACGCATTCATCATCCGAGAAGACGTATTGGAGAAGTACGTCGGAGCAGGCGGCGACGTGGTCGTGCCCGAAGGCATCCGCGTCATCGCGCGGCGGGCTTTTATGCATTCCGCCATTCGGTCGGTCATCCTACCCGCCACGGTGCGCGAGATCGGCAACGAAGCCTTCTCCATGTGCGCCTCCTTGACCTCAGTCACCTGTCCCGAGGGGCTCGAGAAGATAGGCGGCTATGCCTTTCGCCTATCCGCGCTGACCACGCTCATCCTGCCCTCGACCCTCTCTGAGATCGGCACTTACGCTTTCGCTTCGTGCAAAGCGCTTGGGTCGGTCACGATCAAAAGCGCCTCGTGGCGCGTGGGGTCTCTCGCATTCAAAAACTGCCTCTCTTTGCATCGCTTCGTCGGCGCCGCGCCCGATCACACGGAAAGCATGGACAAGCACCTCTTCGACGGGTGTCCGTATCTCCCCGCTTGGTTCCTCTCCTTCACGAACGATCAAGGACTCAAGCGGAAGACCGCGATCTATTGGCTCCGAAATCCGGATCGGGAAGAGAACGAGGAGATGCTCGCCTACCTAAAGAGCGACAAGGGAAAACTCGTCTCGACCCTGATCCGTCAAGAGCAAGCGGCGGCGCTCGGCGTGCTCCTGCGTCCCGAGACGGGGATCACCTTCTCCCTCGACGAATCGGACGAATGGCTCGCCGCGGCGGACGGAAAGCCGCTCGTGACCGCCCTTCTCCTCGACCTTAGAAATCGCGCTTTTACGCCCGAAGAGATAGAGCGGCATACGCTCGAAAAGGACGAAATCGCGCTGGGGATCAAGGAACCGCCCTTGGCGGAATGGGAAAAGCGATTCGTGCTGGATCGCACGCCCGAAGGCTACGTGATCTGCGGTTACCGAGGCAAAGAGGACGAAGTGGCGATCCCCGAAAAGATCGACGGACTCCCTGTGATCGCCGTCGGCGAGGACGCTTTCCATTATCAGCCGATCACCAAAGTCTCCCTACCCGCCTCGCTCCTGAACATCGAGAAAAGCGCCTTCGAGTTTTGTAGAGAACTGACCGACGTCGATATGGAAGAAGGCATTATAGAGATCGGCGAGGAAGCATTCGCCGAATGCTCTTCTCTCGTGAATATCTCGCTGCCCCGCTCGTTGAGAAGGATCGGCGACGGAGCGTTTAGCCGCTGCTCTCGGCTGACGGACGTCATCTTCTCGGAAGGGCTGGTCTCGATCGGGAAAGAGGCTTTCTGTAGCTGCTCGACCTTGACCGACGTCGCCCTGCCCGCCTCGCTCGTCGAGATGAAGGGCAACGTCTTCCCGCTATGCGGCAATATCGACTCGATCTCGGTTCAAAACGGAAATCCCGTCTATTATTCCGAGGGAAACTGCGTCGTCGAACGCAAGAGCAAACGGGTGGTCGTCGCGGGGGGTGCGGACTGCTCGGTACCGCAAAACAAAGGGATCCTAACGATCGGTGCGCGCGCCTTCTGCGGCAACGACAAGCTGACCTCGATCATCCTGCCGGACGGCATTACGACGATCGAACCCGAAGCCTTCAAATCCTGCGACAATTTGCGGGAGATCCGCCTGCCCGAGGGGGTCATCGAGATCGGCAAATCGGCGTTCTCCCATTGCAAGGAGTTGCAGAACGTCCACTTGCCCGATAGCGTCGAACGGCTCGGCGAAATGACCTTCTTCTGCTGTAAGAGTCTCACGGAAATCGTCCTGCCCGAACGGACGGAGAAGATCGACGCCAATACCTTCTCCTACTGCGACCAACTGACGACCATCACCTTCCCTGCGCGAATGAATCGATTTTCGTTCAGCGCGTTCAACTACTGCAAAAACCTCTCGACCCTGATCGTTCCCGAAGGGAACAAGTACTATCGTTCGGAAGGAAACTGCGTGATCGAACGGGCGAGCGGCAGCGTCGTCCTCGGCGGAAATAAAAGCGTGATCCCGACGGACGGCTCGATCCGCGCGATCGACCACGAAGCCTTCTACGGGCGCAGAGGGTTCTCCTCGATCTATCTGCCCGATTCGATCGAAGAGATCGGCCCCTACGCCTTCCACGGCTGCAAAGAGCTCGTGAGCGTCGATATGCCGAGCGCGCTGAAAGAGATCGGCTACTGCGCCTTTTCGGACTGTCGGCATCTGACCGATCTCAGGTATCGTGGCAGCAAAGAGCAATGGGCCACGGTCACGATCGGGAGCAAGTTCACCTCGTGCGACTTCGTCCATTGCGCGGACGGAAAGGTAAAACTTTAGACCCTACCTTGCGAAACAAAAGGAGTTGTATTATACTATTACCACAACGGGATAACGGAGAGAACTATGGACATCAAACAAGCGAAAAACGAGATCAAAAACGCAATCAAAGCCTATTTCACAAAGAACGAATACGGGGAATACGTGATCCCCGTCGAAAAGCAGCGCCCGATCTTCCTTCTCGGCGCGCCCGGCATCGGCAAGACCGCCGTGATGGAGCAGATCGCGTCCGAACTCGACGTCGGTCTCGTTTCCTACTCGATGACGCACCACACCCGTCAGTCGGCGCTCGGCTTGCCCTTCATCGAGAAAAAGGTCTACGGCGGCAAGGAATACAGCGTGTCCGAATACACGATGAGCGAGATCATCGCCTCGGTCTACGATATGATCGAATCCACGGGCAAGACGGAAGGGATCCTCTTCCTCGACGAGATCAACTGCGTGTCCGAGACCCTCGCGCCCTCGATGCTGCAATTCCTGCAGTATAAGGTCTTCGGCAGGCACCGCGTGCCCGACGGCTGGATCGTCGTGACGGCGGGCAACCCGCCCGAGTACAACAATTCGGTGCGCGAATTCGACATCGTGACCTGGGACCGTTTGAAACGCGTGGAAGTCGAGGCGAACTACGACGTGTGGCGCGAATACGCGATCAACAGCGGCGTGCATCCCGCCGTGATCGGCTATCTCGACAATAAAAAAGCCAACTTCTACAAGATCGAATCCACGGTAAACGGCAAGAGCTTCGTGACGGCGCGCGGCTGGTCCGACCTATCCGCGATGATCGTCCTCTACGAGAAGAACGATATCCCCGTAGGGCGCACCCTCGTGCAACAATACCTGCAAAACGAACAGATCGCCAAGGAGTTCGCGGTCTACTACGACCTCTTCGCGAAATATCGCTCTTCCTATCAGATCAACGAGATCCTCGAGGGCAAACGTCTGCCCGAGATCGTCATGCGCGCGCACAACGCGAAGTTCGACGAACGTCTCGCGGTGCTCGGCTTATTGCTCGCGGGCGTCACCGAACGCATCGACGAGGTGTGGCTGTCCGAAAAGAGCATCTCGGACGTCCTGGAGACCCTGAAAACCGCTCGCCTCTCCATCCATAAAGACCTCGCATCTCTCCTCGAGCAGAAGTGCGCCGACATCAAAAAGCAGATCGAGGCGGGAATCAAAGCGTCCTCGCTGTCGACCGCAAACCGTCATGCGATGCTCCGCTCCGTCGCCGTGCTCGAAGAGATGACGCTCCATCTGAGAGCCGAAGGGATCACGGACGACAAATCGGCGTTCCTTCTTTTGAAAAAGGACTACGATCTCACCCTCGCCGCACACAAAAAACTCGTCGCGGCGGCGTCGGACGCGCTCCGCAACGCCTTCCTTTTCCTCGAAGAAGCCTTCGGCGAAGGACAGGAAATGGTGATCTTCGTCACGGAACTGACGGTCAATCGCAACATCGCCTGGTTCATCAGCCGTTACGGATGCGACAAGTATTTCGAGCACAACAAGGAACTGCTCTTTTACGAACGTCAAAAACAGCTGATCGACGAGATCAAACAGATCGTCAACTTCGACCTATTCGACCCCGACGAGGACTGAATGGATTACGTCCTCTCCGACCCGCACGGCGAATACGAACTCTTCCGCGCCCTGCTCGACGCGATCGATTTCGGCGACGGGGACAAGCTGATCGTCGTCGGTGACGTCCTCGACAAGGGCGGAGAGTCCGTGCGGCTCCTTCACTACGTCCTCTCGCACCCGAATATCCTGCTCGTACTCGGCAATCACGAATACGACTTTCTGAAATACTGCCACGGCGTGATGGCGCGCCAAGAAGACGGCTTCGACCAAGACGCCGCCCTCAAAGAGATCCGCGCCTACTTCGGCAAGGAAGGTGCGTCGCTCGAATGGTCGGACGTCGAGAGGCTCGAGGCGTGCCCCCTCTACTACGAGACCGACGACTATCTGTGCGTGCACGCGGGCGTACGCTTGAGAGCCGACGGCACGATGATCCACCCGAAGGACACCGAAGAAGAATACTTGGTCTACGACCGTAATTTCAAAAGACCCGACCTACACGTCCGCGGAGAGAAGTGCGTGCTGTTCGGACATACCCCGACCCGCTATCTGACGGGCAGGGACGAGATGATCTTTTATCCACGCGACGGCGTGGTCGCCCCTCGTTCGATCCGCGATTACGCGAGGATCCACCTCGACTGCGGCTCCTATCTCGGCAAGACGCTCGGGTGCCTGTGCGTGGACAATTGCCGCGCCTATTACGCGTCGCTTTACTAAAGGAAGGAATGGATATGAAAAAAACGAAAAACTATCGCTTTTACGGTGCGGACACGGCGGCTGTGACCCCGATCGACGAAACGTACGCGGCGGTCGGAGATCAACGCGCCCTCTACGACCTGCTGAACGGCATTTGGAGCCGAGAGACCTGCGCGCCTCGTCTGCGCCCCGACTGGACGCCCGAGAACAGGACGCTCGGTCAATGCTCGATCACATCCTTTCTCGTACAGGATATTTACGGCGGCGAAGTCTACGGCGTACCGCTCACGAGCGGCGGATTTCATTGCTACAACGTGGTGGACGGCGTGCGCTTTGACCTCACGAGCGAGCAATTCGGGGACGAAAAACTCGTCTATGACGACAAATACCCGCAGTCGCGCGCGGAACACTTCAAGGACGAGGAGAAGCACGCGCGATACCTCCTCTTAAAGCGCGAACTCGAAAAGCGGATCGCACCGAGCGGCAAGCAGACGGAGCGCAAGGAAGTCGTAGCCGCGCTGATCCTAAGGGGGCAACGGTTTATGATCTGCCGTCGCCCCGAAGGGAAGGCTCGCGCGGGACTATGGGAATTCGTCGGCGGCAAGGCGGAAAAAGGCGAAACGCTTGCCGAGGCGCTGGTGCGCGAATGCCGCGAGGAGATCGGCGTGACGGTGGCTGTCGGCGACGTATATATGACCGTTACGCACGACTATCCCGACCTTTCCGTGCATCTGACGCTCTTTCGCGCCGAGATCGCAGAGGGTGAACCCGAACCTCTCGAACATCAGTCGATCGCTTGGATCACCGTAGCCGAAATCGACGATTATGACTTTTGCCCCGCGGACGTGGCGATCATCGCCCGATTAAAAGCCGACCCCGATCTCTGTCGTAAGCAATAAAAGACGTCTTTTACTTATCTCACAAAAAAAGGAGCAGACATTGTGCCTGCCCCTATTTTTATGAATCGTTATGACCGACGATTACTCTTCGTCGTCGTTCTTTTGCATCTCTTCGATCTCTTCGGTCACTTCGGAACCGCCGACAGCCGTATCCTCGAGCGGGCGCTCTTGGGGGTGCTTGGAGAGCTTCGCGAAGAAGCCGCTGATCGCATCGTCGATCTTGTCGATGATGCCCTTCTTGGTCAGGAAGTACAGAAGGACGAGCGTACCCGCGAGGAGCACCGCACCGATGCCGAGCGTGATGCCCGCGCTGGCGCCGTAGGACTGACCGACCGACGTCGTGGTGATGAAGCCGACCACGAGATAGGTGATACCCGAGAGGATCGCGACGATGGTCGCATAGGGGAGCTGGGTCTTGACGTGGTCAATGTGGTTGCATTGCGCGCCCGAGGACGCCATGATGGTGGTATCCGAGATCGGGCTGACGTGGTCGCCGTACACCGCACCTGCGAGGACCGCAGACATCGTCAGGAAGAAGAGGCCTTCGCTCGACGTCGCGCTCATAACGGCCGTCGCGATGGGGATCAGCACGCCGAAGGTGCCCCACGAAGTACCGGTCGCAAAGGACAAGAGGCAAGCGATGATGAAGAAGACGAAGGGGATCACGCCGAGCGCCATGCTGTCAGCCGTGATGTGCGCCTGCACGAACGCCTTGGCGTTCAAGGTGCCGTCGATGATCGCCGCGCCCGCCTCGTCGATGCCCTCGCCCTTGGCGCCCATGATGCCGCCGAGCGTCCAGGCGAAGGTCAAGATCAGGATCGCGGGAACCATGGACTTGAAGCCGTCCACGATGGACTCCATGCTACCCTTGAAGGTGATCGCCTTGGTGCAGAGGTAGAAGACGACGGTGATCACGAGAGCGATGAAGGAACCCATCGCAAGCGCGGAGCCCGCGTCGCAGTTGCTGAATGCTTCGAGCACGGTCTCGGACTGGAGGGTCGTGCCGATCACGCCCGCATCCCAATCGTAGAAGAAGCCGTTGTAGATCATCGCGCCGATGCAGCAGAGGATCAAGGTGACGATCGGGAAGACGAGGTTGATGACCTTGCCCTTGACCTTCTCGTCCGCCTCGACGTCCTTGGTCGGGAGGTCGGTCTCGCCCGCGAGGACGTCGCCGGTCTCCGCCGCGATCTTCTCATTGCGGCGCATCTTGAAGAAATCCATACGCAGAAGCACGGTCACGACCATAAAGGCGATCGTCAAAAGCGCGTACATATTGAAGGGAATGGTCTTGACGAAGGTCAGGATGCCGTTCTCGCCCTCGACGTTGCCCGCGACCGCAGCCGCCCACGAAGAGATCGGGGCGATGATGCAGATCGGAGCCGCCGTCGCGTCAATGAGGTACGCGAGCTTCGCGTGGCTGATCTTGTGCTTATCCGTCACGGGACGCATCGCGTTACCGACGGTCAGGCAGTTAAAGTAGTCGTCGACGAAGATCAAAGCGCCGAGACCGATGGTCGCGAGCTCCGCGCCCTTCTTGGTCTTGATCTTGCCGCTCGCCCAGTCGCCGTACGCCCTCGAGCCGCCCGTCTTCACCATCAGGACGGCGAAGATGCCGAGGATCACGAGGAAGATCAGGATGCCGCCGTTGCCGCCGAGCTGTCCGCCCATCGTGATGAACAGATTGCTGATCGCTTCGATCGGATTGCCCCCCGCGAGGAACATCGCCCCCGCGAAGATGCCCGCGAACAGAGACAGGTAAACCTGCTTGGTCACGAGCGCGAGAATGATCGCGATGATTGCGGGCACGAATGCCCAAAAAGTACCTACCATAATTTTCTCCTTTTCGCGCCCGAAGGCGCATTGTGATCGGTTTATCCGCCGCCCCGTCCCGAAAAAAGAAAAAAGCGGCACGAAGAGCCGCCCGTATCAGTCAAACGCAAGAAGTCAAAGGTGGATAGCTCTCCGCATTTCTGCGACAGTGCGAGGGATATTCTCCGTCGCCCCAGAACGCGCCCACTACAGGATCGAACGCATCCTTCGGCGTGACTTCCTTTCCCACCGCGGACCAGCCTGCTCCGCGATTTATCATAAGCCACGCGCCTCTATCAATAAAAACAAGTTTAAAGCGCATTCGCCCGCGTGTCAAGAAAAAAATAAGAAAAGTTGAGAAATGCGGACGAAGAGCTTTTATTAAGCTCAATCAACGAGATCAGCAAAGAGGTCTGAAGCGAAAAAACCCTCAAGCGTAACACCCATCGTTGCAACGATCTGATACAACGTGTCGAGTTTGATCTTGCCGTTCTTGCCGCTGAGGATCTGCGAGATCGTAGCACGCGGAACGCCGCCTTCTTTAAAAAGACGATATGCCGGATAATCTTTCTCCTTCATCAGTTGCGCCAAGCGAACGCGCACCGCATCTTGCAACGTCATAATTCGTCCTCCTTTCCGTGCGTGGAACAAGTTTATTGTAGAAAAACCCATTTGAAAAATAGTTCCACGTGTGGAATTGTGGACGAAATAACCAATCTATGATATAATGGTTCCGTGCGTGGAACCATATTTGATATGAAAATTGCTTTTTGCGGACATTCCCATATGCAAAACGTCGACGACCTGAAACGCAAGATCGTTTCACTTCTTCGTTCTTTGAATCTACAAGAGCCGATCGTCTTTCTTCTCGGCGGATACGGTCGCTTTGACAGCATTTCTCTGCACGCCTGCCAAGAATTTAAGGAGAAATATACCCCTTCCGGTTCTCTCTGTTTTGTTTCTCCTTATAACGACGAGCGATATTATAAGTCGCGATCAACCGCGCTGACGGCATACGATGAAATCATCTATCCGGAAATAGAAAGAACCCCTCGCCGATATGCTATATTGCAAAGAAACAAATGGATGGCAAGAAATTGCGATATTCTTATTTGCTATGTAAAAAACGATTGGGGCGGAGCCTTTTTCACGCTTCGGGAAGCAAAAAAGCGACAAAACTGTCGCATTTTCAACCTTGCCGATCGGCAATAATCCCAAGCGAAACCCCGCGACGGCGGAGAAAGGTGCAGATGCGAGGCTCGACAAGGCGACGGAAACAAAAGTACTCCCCCTAATGACATCAAATCTTTTTCCAAAAGCGACGGCGGAGAAGAGGGTAGAGGCGAGCGCTCCGCGAGCGAGTGTGGCAGGCGCGCACTCATTGTGCGTAACTGCCTCCGAGCGACGCGGTAGCGAAGAATATGCCCTCTTATACGTCGTCGTGTACAATAGTCAAGCGGTATATCTCGTCTTTCGGCACGCCCCTTTCGGAAGCGACCTTTTTGATCGCCGTCTTTTTGTCCATACCCTGCGACAAATAATGTGCGAGGTGTTCTGCGGGAGAGAGCGCAAGGAGCGGATTCTCCGCCGCTCTGCCCTCCACGAGGATCACGTATTCGCCGCGCGGTTCGTCCGGACAACCTGCCGCGAGGGTAGTCTCCAGAAGGGTCTCATGGAGTTTGGTCAGTTCCTTCGCTAGGTAAGCCTTACGGTCGCCGAAAACGCCATAGAGGAACGCGAGAATATCCTTGACGTCGTGCGGTCCCGCGTAGAAGACGAGGGGCAGAGGCGAGGCGATGAAAGGCTCGAGGCGACGCCTCTTATCCGCCGCCTTCTCGGGCAAAAAGCCGATAAAGACGAAGCCGCCGTCCAGTCCAGCGAGCGCAGCCGCCGTGGTGACCGCGGTGGGACCCGGCACGGTCTCGATCTTGACTCCCTCTTCGCGAGCGCGGCGAACCAGAACGGCGCCCGGGTCGGAGATCACGGGCATACCCGCGTCGGATACGAGGGCGATCTCCTTGCCCTCCTTCAGCAGGGCAACGAGCCTTTCCGCGCCCTCTTTTTCCTTTTGCTTGTAATAGCTGACGAGCGGCTTTTTGATGCCGAGCGCGTTCAAGAGCACCAAGGTGCGGCGAGTATCCTCGCAGGCGACGAGGTCCACCGCGGAGAGGATCTCCCGCGCGCGTTCCGTAATATCTTTCAGATTCCCGATCGGTGTGCCGACGATATAGAGAGCCATACTATCAACTGCGGTACAAGTCCGCAACCTCCTTACTCATATGTCCTTCGGTATCCCTCGTGACGAGGGTACGGGTGATGACTTCGTCCCTAGGCGCTCCCTTGACGGCGAGGGCGACGAAGCGGTCGGGCGCCTTGTCCCGAGACGCGGTCAGATAGATCTTTTCGGTCAGAGAAAGCCCGTTCGCCTCGAGCGTTTCGTCGAACTCCTTTTCGCGCGCGGTCGGGAACAGGACGTACGCCCTGCCGCCTTCTTTGAGGAGATACGCCGCAGCCGCGAGCGCTTCTCGGATCGTGATCGCGATCTCGTGACGGGCGATCGCCGTGGACTCGTCGGGATTGACCGCGCCGGACCCCACCTTGAAATAGGGCGGATTCATCACGACGACGTCACCCGTCGCAGGGGGCAGGTAGTCGCCGACCTTACGCATATCCCCCTCGACGATCTGCATCCGCTCTCCGTAATCGTTGATTCGGACGGTGCGCCGCGCCATATCCGCGAACGCGGGCTGGAGCTCGAGCCCCGTGACCGCCACCTCGCGCTTCGCCGCGACGAGGAGCCCCATCACACCCGAGCCGCATCCGAGATCGTAGACGACCTCGCCCTTCTCCGCCTTGACGAGATTTGCGAGGATAACGCTGTCCGAATTGAATCGATACCCTTTCTTGGGTTGCAAGATCGCGAGCCCGCGGGTCTCCATATCCTCGAGGCGCTCCCCTTCGGAAATCAGCTTGTGCCTTCTCGCGCGCAGTCTCGCCTTGGCAAGCAAGGTCACGTCGTGGGTGTGGATGCTGAGGTCGTGCAAAAACCGTAGCGTCAAGGCGTGCATACCGCCCGCTTCCGCCGCGCGCTGACTGATGCGAGACCTGCAAGCGAGGAGACTGGGCAGGACGAAGAGGACGAGAAGGGCGCTGATCGTCGCGCCGCGCATGACCATCAACGTGATCTCCTTGATGACCGCATTCGAGGAGATCAAGGTAACGCTGGCGCACGCCGCGATAAGGATACTCGCCGAAGTCACGACGCTCATCGTGCAGGACGTGCCGCTCTCGTAGGCGGCGATCATCGGTTCCTTGCCTTCCCTGCGGAGCGCGCGGTACTTGTGCGTGACGAGGATCGCGTAGTCCACCGTCGCGCCGAGTTGGATCGCGCCGACGACGATATAGGCGAGGAAGTTCAGGGACTGTCCGAAGATCGTGCTGATGCTGAAATTGATCCAGGTGCCGAGCTCGATCAGAAGGACGAGCATACACGGATAGATGAAGCTACGGAAGGAAAGGAGCAACACGACGAAGATGACCGCGATCGAGATCAGGGTGATCCACCTGAAATCGCGCGGAGTCAATTCGCGGAAATCCGAGACCGCCTGCACGACGCCCGTGACGAAATAGGTTTTGCCCGAAAAGGCGTCCTCCGTCACCTGCTTCACCGCGAGCAGCGTTTCCTCCGCCGCCTCGGACTCCACGCCGCGATCCTCGGACAACGAGACGAGGTACAGGGTATAACCGTCCTCGGTCACATAGCCCGAGTCCATGCCGAGCTCCAAGAGGTCGGGGTGGATCGAGAAACCCAAGACTTTGACGGTAAACTGCCCGCTGTCGTCCACCGATTCGGGCGGCAAAAAGGCGAAAAAGCCGGTCACCGCACTAACGCCGTCCACCGCCTCGAGTTTCTCGGCGAAGCGGATATTCTCGGTGGGGTCATCCTCGATCACGGGAGCCATCAAAAAGATCTGGTTGCTCGTATCTTCCACGCAGGAAACGAGCGTGGCGTCGCCCTTCGTCTCGGGCATAAAGTTCATATAGGAAAGCGGGAGCAGATATTGCCCGATGAAGGTGGGCACCAACAGGAGCGAGAAGATCACGACGATCACCACGCGGTGGCGCACGCTGAACTTCGCGACCCGACGGAACTTAAAGTCGATCAAGCGACGATGTCCCGTCTTCTTCATCGGCTGTTCTAAAAGGATCAACAAGCAGGGTTGGAGTACGATCACGGTCACGAGAGCGAGCGCGATGCCCTTAATAAGCACGCCCGCGAGATCCGCGCCGAGCGTGAAACTCATCACGAAGAAGGCGGCGAATCCGCCCATCGTCGTCAGCGCCGAGGAAAAGACCGTGTTTAAGGTCGTGCCGATCGCGCCGATCATCGCGCCGCGCGGGGGCAAGCCCTTGGCGCGCTCTTCGCCGTACAGCTGAGTCAAAAAGATCGAATAGTCCATCGCGAGGGCGAGTTGCAGGATCGAGGCGGCGCAGAAGGTGATGATGGACACCTCGGGGAAAAAGAAGTTCGTCCCCATATTGATCACGATCGAGCCCCCCATCGTCGCCATAAAGATCACGGGCTCGAGCCAATTGGAACTGACCAAGAAGAGGATCATCAGGACGAGCACGACCGCGACCGCGAGATAGATCGGCAGCTCGGAGATCGCGTCGTCGTACACCTTGCGCGAAACGGGAGCGGTGCCGCCCGAAACGTATTCCGCGCCGATCTCGTCAAGTGCGTCGTTCACCGCGGCGAGGGACGCGCCCGCTTCGTTGGTACTCGCGCCGACGTCCATCGTGACTATCAGCATATACGTGCCGTCACGGTAAAAGAGGCTCTCGTACTTGGCACGCGCCTTGTCGCCCCCTTCCATCAGCGAGAAAGGATCGTCGATCTCCATGCTCCCAAAGGACATCGAACTCATACTGCCGAGCCACATAACGTCGGCGACGTGGGGATCGGTCTTTGCCTTATTCACCGCTGCGGCGAGGTCGTCGTAGGTCACAGTAGAGCCCTTGACGGCGTAGACGGCGTTGCTCTCGATACCGAACTTCTCCGAAAGAACGGAGGAACCGTCGTAAGTGGCGGTGCCTTCGGGCAGATAGCTCATGATGTCGCTGTTGATATTGGTGCGCGTGATGCCGTACGCGCAGAAAAGGACGAGCACGGCGATCACGATCACGATGGGAACGCGAAAGCGAACGATGCCGCCGCCGATTGTGTCCATAATGCTTCTGAAACTCGGTAACTTCTTCATGTCTTCTCCATTATAGCACGCACCGTTTGTAAATACAAACGATTGCCTTTTTCATTTTATCGGTTGAACGCCTTGCGAAACCTTAGCGGCGTGTAGCCCGTCCGCCTGCGAAACTGTCTGGACAGATAGTTGCTCTCGCCGAATCCCGTCCGTTCGGCGATCTCCTTGAGCGACAGCACGTTCTCGATCAGGAACTCCTTGACGCGCGCCACGCGATAGTCGATCAAATAGCGCACGACCGACACGCCGACGTCCTTTTTGAAGACCTGGTCGCAATGCTGCACCGAATACGCCATCGCGTCCGCGATGCTCTTGAGAGTCAACGGGCGACGATAGTTCTCGCGAATATAGTCGAGAATGCGCTCGGTCAACGTGCTGAACCCGCTCCTCGTCACGGCGGACAAGAGGGCATTCAGGATCGCGGACAGCAGATCGGAAAAGGCGGCGCGGGCATATTCGCCGTGATCGCGGTCGATCTCGTCGCAGGCGTAGATCATCATACGGATCTCCTGCCCGACCCCGCTCTCGACGAGGAGAGGGAGCGGCAACTCCTCTTCGGTGCGGAAGTTGTAGCTCGCGTAAGTCGCCCTGCCTTCGCCGAAAAAGCGCTCGCGCTTGCTCCCCGGCGGCATCAAGACCGCGTCCCCCGCCCGCACCGTGAGCTTGCGGTTATTGATCCGATATTCCAGCGCCCCTTCGAGCACCACGGTAAGGTCGTAATACGGGATCACGGACGGCTGGATCGACTGGACGGGTCCGTCCTTGTGAAAACGGAAATAATGTATCTCGGTATTTGCCATAATAATGTGCTAAAATCCTCTTGTTTTCATAACTTTCGATATTGATTTTGTGCTTTTTATGAAGTATAATATTTCCAAAAGATATTGTCAAGGAGAATCTCTGTTTATGCTGAAATCGGCTACTTGCATCACTCGTCATCCCTCGAACCCCGTTCTGTCCGCGAAGGACGTGACGTCCTACGACGCCGACCTCGTCTTCAACGCGGGCGTCATCAAACTGGACGGCACCTACTATATGCTCTTCCGCAACGACTATTGTTCGCCGCGCGGCAGCCAAAACCTGGCGGGCACGAATATCGGCCTCGCGAGGAGCGCGGACGGCATCAAGTGGGAAGTCGATCCCGAGACCCGCTTCGACGACTTCTCGGGCGGCGAGATCAAGAGGATCTACGATCCGCGTTTGCAGGTCGTGGACGGCGAGATCTATATCTGTCTCGCGGTGGCGACCTGGCACGGCATCCGCGGCGGCATCGCGAAGACCGATCGCGACTTCCGCAAACTCGAAATGTTGTCGATGAGCGCGCCCGATAACCGCAATATGGTGCTCTTCCCCGAGAAGATCAACGGGAAGTTCGCTCGTTTGGAGCGCCCCTTCCCCGTCTATTCGAGGGGGTACGACATCTTCGACGCCTGGTATTCCGACTCGCCCGATCTGAAATATTGGGGAAATACGCAACTCGTGCTTCCTCGTGAAAAAGTCCCCTTCGCCAACGCGAAGGTCGGTCCCGCCGCCCCGCCGATCAAGACTAAGAAGGGCTGGCTGACCACCTTCCACGCCGTCTCCGCCGTCCCGCCGAAAAAGAACGGTTGGGAGGACAGTTGGGGCAAGGAATACTACGCGGGCATCATGCTCCTCGACCTCGAAGATCCGACTAAGGTGATCGGCATCGGTAAAGAGCCCTTGCTCGTGCCCGAGACCGACTACGAGTGCAAGGGCGGATTCCGCAACGACGTGATCTTCCCCGGCGGCATGATCCTCGAAGACGACGGCGAAGTCAAGATCTACTACGGCGCGGCGGACACGGTGGAGTGCCTCGCGACCGCGAACGTGGACGACCTCGTCGACTTTTGTTTGAAATAATAACTCGCCCTTTCGGCGAAAAGGAGAAAATTATGATCAGATTATGTGCATTTGCGGACGAATCGGACGGCAGCATCGAAGGACAGATCGCCGGGCTGAAAAGAAACGGGATCTCCCTTCTCGAGATCAGGAACGTCAACGGCAAGAACGTGATGGACCTGACCGACGAAGAGGCGAAGGAGATCCGCGCGAAACTCGACGAAGCGGGGATCAAGGTGTGGTCCATCGGTTCGCCGATCTATAAAAAGGACATCAACCTGCCCGCCGAGGCGCATCTCGCGGACGCGAAGAGAGGCTGCGAACTCGCGAAGATCCTCGGCGCGGAGAATATCCGCATGTTCAGCTTCTACAATGCGGGCGAGTCCAAAGAGGCGCACGACAAGATGCTCGACCTCTTGAAAAAGATCGTCGTGATCGGCAAGGAGAACGGCATCCGTATGTGCCACGAAAACGACAAAGGTCTCTACGGCGACAACCTCGCGCGCACCAAAGAGGTGCTGGACGCGACGCCGGGCCTTTATTACGTCTACGACCCCGCGAACTTTCTGCAAGTCGGCGAAAAGGCGGAGGATACCCTGAATACCCTCGCGGATCGCGCCTACTACTTCCATATCAAGGACGTCGTGGCGGAGACGGGCGAACTCGTGCCCGCGGGCTACGGCGACGGCGACCTCAAAGGGCTTGTCTCCCGCATCAAGGACGACAAGGTGCTGACCGTCGAACCCCACCTCAAGATATTCGCCGGTTACGTCCTGAACGACAAGACCGTGCTCAAGACCAAGTTCCATTTCGAGAGCAACGTCGAAGCCTTCGACGCCGCGGTCGCCGCGATCAAGAAGGTCCTCGCCGAAGTCGGCTATAAAGAAGAAAACGGAGTATTCGTGAAATGAAAGAGATCAGATACGGCGTCGTCGGCGCCGGCAACCAAGGGACCTACTACGCGCTGAAACTCGACGAGGGCGCGGTCGAAAACGCACGCCTCACCGCCGTGTGCGACCTCAACCCCGTCAAGATCGACGCGGTCAAGGCGAAACTCAAGGGCGAGATCGCCTACTATACCGACTACAAGAAGATGCTGGACGACAAGGCGGTGGACGCCGTCCTCGTCGCGGTGCCCCACTACACCCACCCCGAGATCGTGATCGAGTGCCTCGGCAGGAACGTCCACGTCATCACCGACAAACCCGCCGCGGTCTACACCGAGCAGGTCGAGGAGATGAACCGCGCGGCGGAAAAAAGCCAAGCGCTCTACGGCATGATGTTCAATCAGCGCACGAACTGTCTGTATCGCAAGATGAAGGAGATCATCGCGTCGGGCGGCATCGGCGCCCTGCAACGCGTGAACTGGATCATCACCGACTGGTTCCGCACGCAGAACTACTACGACAGCGGCTCGTGGCGCGCGACCTGGAAAGGGGAAGGCGGCGGCGTGCTGATCAATCAATGTCCGCACCAACTCGACCTCGTGCAATGGGTCGTCGGCGAGATGCCCGTTGCGGTCAACGGATTCTGCAAGTACGGCAAGTGGCACGACGTGGAAGTCGAGGACGAAGTGACCGCCTATTTCGAATACGCGAACGGCGCATCGGGCGTCTTCATCACGACGACGGGCGAAGCGCCGGGCACCAACCGCTTCGAAGTCAGCGGCACCAAGGGCAAACTGCTGTGCGAGAATAAGAAACTCTACTACTACAAGAACGCCGAGGATTCGCAAGATTTCTGCAAGACGTCCAAAGAGTCCTTCGCCGCGCCCAAGTGCGAGGTGATCGAACCCGAAACCGACGGCGAGAACCTGCAACACGTCGGCATCTTGAAAAACTTTACCGCGGCGATCCTCGGCAAGGAACCCCTCTTCGTAGAGGGCAAAGAGGGCATCAACGGCGTGGAACTGATGAACGCGATCGAGCTGTCGGGTTGGAACGGCGGCGTGCGGGTCAACCTGCCGATCGACGGCAAGAAGTACCGCGAGGAACTGATGAAACGCGTCGCGGTCTCCCGTTTCAAGGCGGGCAACGACAATGCCGTGGAAGGCACCTTGAACTTCGGCACCGGCTTTGTGAAAGTCAAGAGTGGGAAATAATATGAAACTGACCTTTCGTTGGTACGGGGAAAAGGATTCGATCCCCCTTAACTATATCAAACAGATCCAAGGTATGACGGGGGTCGTGACCGCCGTTTACGACACGCCGGTCGGCGAAGTGTGGGACCTCGATAAACTGATGAGGCTGAAGAAACTCGCGAACGAGGCGGGGCTCGAAATGGAAGTCATCGAATCGGTCCCCGTGCACGAGGACATCAAGCTCGGTCGCCCCACCCGTGACAAGTATATCGAAGCCTACAAACAGAATATCCTGAACTGCGGCAAAGCGGGCGTCAAGTGCATTTGCTATAACTTTATGCCCGTCTTCGACTGGTTCCGCACCGATCTCGGCTATCGCCACGCGGACGGAGCGACCTCGCTCGCCTACGCCGAAGCGGACTTCAAGAAACTCGACAAAAAGAACCTTCGTCTGCCCGGTTGGGACGAGAGCTATACCGCAGAAGAACTCGGCGATCTGCTCGCCGCGTACGAGGGTATGACGCACGAGACCCTCTTTGAGAACCTCGTGTATTTCCTGAACGCGATCATGCCCGCCTGCGACGAAGCGGACGTCAATATGGCGATCCACCCCGACGATCCGCCGTGGGACATCTTCGGGCTGCCCCGCATCGTGGGGAGAGAAAGCGACTACGACCGCCTGTTCGCCGCCGTGCCCAATAAGCACAACGGTATCACCTTCTGCACGGGAAGTCTCGGCGCGGGACGCTTCAACGATCTGCCCAAGATGGCGGCGAAATACGCGAGCCGCATCTACTTCGCACACCTTCGTCAATTGAAGTTCGTGAACGACACCGACTTCTACGAGAACGGACACCAGACCGCCGAAGGCAACGTGGACGTCTACGCGATCGTGAGGGCGCTCGTCGAAAACGGTTTCGACGGCTATCTGCGCCCCGATCACGGCAGAAACATCTGGGGCGAAACGGGAAAACCCGGCTACGGGCTCTACGATCGTGCGCTCGGCGCCGCCTACCTCGCGGGCGTTTTCGAGGCGGTCGAAAAAGATCTCGCGAAAAAATAAGCGATTCGTGGTACAATATTTTATATGAAAACGCGTTTCAAAGAGGGCAAGATCATCGCCGAGGGCAAGTATTTCGAGACCGCGAACTACGAACTCGGCAACGAAAAGATCGGCGTGACCGCGGACGGTTGCGGCGGTCTTTCCTCTTATCGCGTGACGGGCGAGGCGGCAAGTCGCCTCGTCTCGATCCTCTCGCTCGACCTCGCCGTGAACGGTGAGCGGCTCTCTCCTTACCTGCCGAAAACCGTCGAAATGATCGGAAGAATGCAGAAAATCACCGTCAAAACGTCGGCGGGAGAACTCTCGATCACGACCTTCCTCACCCATGACGTCAACGGCGTTTTCTTCCTGATCGAAGGCAAGCGTCTCGCGATCGACCTCGGTCTGAACTGTCGCGACGCGAAATGCGAGAGCCGAGGCGACACCGACTGCGTACGCGGGGCGAACTTCCTTCTCTCCTCTTCCTCTCGCGGCGACTGGGTCAGGGAGAACGACACCTTCTACACGAGCGCGAAGGAAAAGATCAAACTCCTCTTCTCCTTCTCGTCGGACGAAAAGGCGCACCGAGAGGCCTTCCTCTCCTTCGACAAAGCGTTTTCCGCGGTGGCGCGCGAGATCCGATCGGTCGCGATCCCCTCTTCGGCGCGATCCGAGGCGGCGAAAGCGATGTATCTCTCCGCCTACTTCACCGCGATCCAAAATTACAAGACCTGCGGGGCTTTCAAAGCCTTTGCGGCGGGGGTCAGATACGTCGACCCCCTACGCACCTATTATCGCGATTCCTACTTCACCGTCTTACCGCTCCTCTCCTCGCGCCCCGACCTCGTACGAAACGAGATCCTGACCCTTGCACGCGGCATTGCGGCGGACGGGGCGTGTCCTTCCGCCGTCAAGAGCGATTTCACGGCGTTTTGGGGCGACCATTTCGACAGTCCCTGCTTCTTCGTCGCCGAGATCAGCGATTACCTGAAAGTAACGGACGACGACGCCTTGCTGGACGAGAAGATCGGCGACCGCTCCGTGCTAGACCTCGTCAAGAGCGTTCTTGATCGCCTCGAAAAGAGGACGGACGAGACGGGACTCCTCGTGAAAGGGGACTACGACAAACGCGATTGGGCGGACGAAGTGAACCGCGTCGGCTACGTGACCTACGTCGAGGCGCTCTATTACCGCGCGCTGGTACTCGCCTCTCGGCTGTTCGCGAGCAGGGACGAAGCCCTTTTCGTGCATTACACGCTCCAAGCAGAACGTGTCAGAAAGGCGATCAACGACCTGCTCTTCGACGAAAAAAAGGGTTACTACGTAAACTACCGCACGACGGACGGCAGAGTGGAAGACAACCTATCTATTGACACGATCTTCACCGTCCTCTTCGGCGTAGCGGACGAAGGTCGCGCGCGTCGCGTTTTGGACGCGGCGGAACGCCTGCTCGAGACAAAGAACAACACCGAGCAAGGGGGCGGCGATTTCGGCGTAATGAGCGTCTATCCTCCCTACAAACTCCCTAGAGCTGCGTGCCACAAATCCGCCAGAATGTACGACTACCACAACGGCGCGAACTGGTGCTATCTGACCGCGATGTACGCCTACGCAAAGTCCCTCTATCACATGGATTGGCAGACGCCTCTCCTCTCGACCTATCGCTATATGACCTCGAACGGGCACTATACCCCCATCGAATACTTCTCTCCCTGTTGTCCCGCGGGCTCGCCCCTCCAAGCCTGGAGCGCGGCGCTTGCCTTCGTGTGGGAAAAGGCGGGGAAAGGCAATTTCTTCGCATAGAATGCGATCAATAAAAAGGAGATACTTATGAACCTTCCCTTTCAAATCGACTTATCGAATAAAATCATCGCGGTGACGGGCGCGGGCGGCGTGATCTGCTCCGCCTTTGCGCGTGCGCTCGCTGCGTGCGGCGCAAGAGTCGCCCTTCTCGACGTCAATTACGACGCGGCGAAGAAGGTCGCGGACGAGATCGGCGACAAGGCGATCGCCGTCAAGTGCAATTGTCTGGATAAACAGAGCATCACGGACGCCAAAGCCGAGATCGAAAAGGCTTTCGGCAAGGTCAATTTCCTAATAAACGGCGCGGGCGGCAACAATCCGCGCGCTTCGACGGACAACGAGACGATGACCCCCGACCTCACGGGCGTCAAGGACTTCTTCGCTCTCGAAGAGAGCGGACTTCGCTTCGTCTTCGACCTCAACATCACGAGCGCCTTTTTGGTCACGCAGGTCTTCGCGGCGGATATGGTGAAGACGGGCGGCAATATCATCAACATTTCGAGCATGAACGCCTTTCGTCCGCTGACCAAGATCCCCGCTTACTCGGCGGCGAAAGCGGGCGTGTCCAATTTCACCGAATGGCTCGCCGTGCATTTCGCACCCTGCGGCATCCGTTGCAATGCGATCGCCCCGGGATTCTTCGTAACCAACCAAAACCGCGCCCTGCTCTTCAACGAAGACGGCACGCCGACCGCCAGGACCGGCAAGATCCTTTCCGCTACGCCGATGAAGAAGTTTGGCGAGATCGACGACCTGATCGGGTGCTTGTTGTGGCTTGCGGACGACAAGGCGAGCGGGTTCGTGACGGGGACGGTGATCCCCGTAGATGGGGGGTTCTCGGCCTACTCCGGCGTATAAAGAGGCAGCGCATAGCGTCGCGTGTCGGCTCGGGGAAGCGTAATTCGGTTCTATTGACTTATGACTCTGAGCGGCGCGACCGACTGTTTGCGATTCGTAATTCCAAATCGGTAATTGTCTTGTTCCGTCGAGCATATCCGCTTGCCATAATTTATCAGTTGCTTTTTGTTTACGTTTATTATATAATGCATATATGGGTACTATGGATTTCGTTTTGATCGGCGCGGCGGTACTGTTCGCGCTTATAGGATTGATCAGAGGCGGAGCGAAGATGTTTTTCGGTCTGTTTATGCTCTTGATCATTATGGTGGGTGCGGCGTTCGCCTCTTCCGCCATCTGTCCGTTGTTCCTGAAAAAAGAGACCGAGACCTCGGTTGAGTACACCTCGGCGGCGAATCTATTGATGGATCCGATCGCGGGGATCCTCCCCTCGGACGGCGAGTTCGGCGAGATGCTCGACACGCCCGTAACCAAGGGCGAGGACGGTGCGCTCTATCTCGGCGAGACCCCTCTGACCGAAGCAGTCGGCTCGAAAGTGCCCTACGTCGGCAGTTTCATCTCCTCTTTCGTGACCTCGGCGGCGCGCGAGGGCGAGAGCCTACGCACGACCTTCTCCTACAAACTCGCGGAATACGCCTACGAGACGGCGCTGTGGATCATTCTCGTGATCGCACTCGCGATCATACGCAACATCTTCCGCAAGAAGATCTATCGTTTCCTCGACAAACATTCCGTCCCGAGCAAGATCGACCGACTGATCGGACTGGTCTTGAACCTCGCGATCCTGCTCGTGATCGTATGGGGCGCGGGCGCGATCATCGCGCACTTTGACGACGGCTCGAACTGGGCGAATACCGCCAACGTCTTTTTGACCGACGGCATGCTGGCGGGTCCGTTGATGACCAACAATCCCCTTTTGAAACTGATGGGGCTCACGATCCCCGTAGCGGGAGGCGTCTCGAAATAGAATGAAACGCATCTCCTACCCCCTCGACCTCTCGGCGCTCGCCTATCCGATGATGCAGAGCAAGCGCACGCAGAGTAATTTTCGTTTTTCCGCTCGTTTGACCGAGGCGGTGAATCCTACCTGCCTGCTCCAAGCTCTCGAACAGACCATCACCGGATACCCGAATCTGAAGACCAAGATCGTTCCCTCTTTCTTTTGGCATAAGTTCAGCGAAAACGACGCGCCGCTCCTCGTCAAAGAGGACGACCGTCCGCCCCTCGCGCCCCTGCGCCGCGAAGATACGAACGGATACCCCTTCCGCCTTGCCTATAAGGGCAACGAGATCATTCTCGAGATCTTTCACGCCGCAACGGACGGCAACGTCGGCGCCCTCTTCCTGTCCGACCTTTTGACCTGTTACGCCTATTCCAAAATGCAATACAAAAGCTGCCCGACCCTTTGCGGCAGAGCGCTCCGCTTGGAAGACGCTTTCATCGCAAATGCGAAGAAGAAGCGCCTACGCGACGTCGCCCTCGGCAATTACAACGGCAAAGGCGCCATCGGCCTCGGGAAGGTCGGGAACTACCGCGCCGAACCGATCCTCCTTACCAAGGAGATCCCCGTTTCAAGCCTTAAAGCCGCCGCAAAATCCTACGGCGCGACGGTGACGGAATACCTGTCCGCCTGTTATATTGCCACGATCCTTGAAAAGCAGCCCCTGCCTCTCAAAAAGGAACTTTGCCTGTTCGTTCCCGTGAATCTCAGGCGGTTCTTCCCGTCCGACACCTTGCAAAACTTCGTGTGTTTCGAACGGATCACCCTGCCAAAAGGAACAGCGGATCTCTCCTTTGAAAACATCGTATCGATCGTGCACGAACAATTTGAAAACAAGATCACGCAGGAGAATATGCAACGTCACATCGACGACGTCAAGCTCTGTTTCACCCTGCCGATCGCAAAATACTTGCCCCTGTTCATCAAAAAGCCGTGCTTTAAGTTCATCAAAAGGATTTTGGACAAGGTGCGCCAGACCGCGATCTTTTCCAACATCGGCAGCTTTGCGCTGGATCCCGCCGCGAAACCGCTTGTTGAGGACGTAAAGCTCTTTTTGAACATCGGCAAAAACACACCGCTGAACGTCGCGATCGTGAGCTACGACGACGTCTGTCGAATCAACATCACCTGCGGACTGAAAGAGAGCGACATTCCCGAAAGGTTCTTTGACCTGCTGTCCCGTCAAGGCAGGAAATAACACAGCACCCCGATCAAGAAGGTATAAGGAATAAAGGGCTTTAAGCCCTTTTTTATTCGTCCGAACATAAAGCGCACCGCCGCGAGCCCGCTGAGGAACGCCGCCACAGCCGCGACTGCGATCTCCCCTGCGTCCGCACCCGACGCCGAAAAACCGCTCTCGATCCCCTCGAGCAAAAAGCCGCCGACGATGATCGGCACAGACAAGAGGAAGGAAAAGCGCGCCGCCTTCTCCCCCTCCACGCCGCACGTGGTCAAAACCGCGATCGTAGAGCCGCTCCTCGACACCCCGGGCAGGACGGCGATCCCCTGCGCCACACCCGTCATGAGAGCGATCTTGCCGTCCAAGGTTCGTCCCTTGGAGTCCCTACGGAGCACCTCGGAGAGCGTCAGGAAAGCCGCCGTCAACAAAAAGCCGAAGCCCAGCAGCGCGCCCGTCAGCACTTCGGGAAAGCACTTCTTCAAAAGGAAGGCGACAACGACGGTCGGCACGGAGGACAAGAGGATATATTTCCCGTCACGGATCGGGTGCCGCATCAATTCCCAAACTTCGCGCCGCATCCGCACGAGGAGCGCCGCAAGCGTCGCAAGGTGCAGAGCGAGATTGAAAAAGAGCGAAGTCGGACAGACGCCGAGCCGCGAAAGGATCGTCAAATGACCGCTGCTCGACACGGGCAGGAACTCCGTCATGCCCTGCACGACGCCGACGAGTGCCGCTTTCAGATATTTCATACATCCCCCTTCCCTCGTCTTTTCACGCATTTAGTTGATTTCCGCGCGCGAAGGCGGTATAATAACCATATATTTTACGATAACTAATCGGCAGTTATGCCAAAGGACGGAAATATGAAACTCGGTATCGTAGGTCTCCCGAACGTGGGCAAATCCACCCTCTTCAACGCGATCACTTCCGCGGGCGCGGAATGCCAAAACTATCCTTTCTGCACGATCGAGCCGAACGTCGGCGTCGTCCCCGTGCCCGATAAGCGGGTGGACGATCTCGCCGCGCTGTACGACTCTAAAAAGGTGACCCCCGCCGTGCTGGAGTTCGTGGACATCGCGGGACTGGTCAAGGGCGCGTCCAAAGGCGAAGGACTGGGCAACAAGTTCCTGTCCCATATCCGCGAAGTGGACGCGATCACCCACGTCGTGCGCTGTTACGACGACCCGAATATCACGCACGTCGAAGGTCGCATCTGCCCGAAGGACGACATCGACATCATCGACACCGAGCTCGTGCTCGCCGACCTCGAGAGCGTGGAAAAACGCCTCGCGAAAGTCAAGACTTCCGCGAAGAGCGGCGACAAGAAGTACCTGCCCGAGATCGAGATGCTCGAGAAGATGCTCGCCCATCTGTCCGCAGGCAAGTCGGGCAGGAGCATCGAGGCGACGGACGAAGAGCGCGAATATTACGATTCGCTGTATCTCCTGACCACCAAAAAAGTGATCTTCGTCGCGAATATCGCAGAGAGCGACATCGGCAAGCCGGAGAACGACTACGTCAAGCAAGTGCGCACCGTCGCCGCGGCGGAGAACGCCAAGGTCATCGTGCTCTGCGCGAAAGTGGAGGCGGAACTCTCCGCCCTCGACAAGGAAGACCGCGCGATCTTCAGCGAAGAACTCGGCATCAAAGAGAGCGGTCTGTCTCAGCTGATCACCGCAGGCTACGAACTGCTCGGCCTCATTTCCTATCTGACCGCAGGGGAGAAGGAGACCCGTGCCTGGACCATCAAGAAGGGCACCAAGGCGCCCCAAGCGGCGGGCAAGATCCACACCGACTTCGAACGCGGATTCATTCGCGCCGAGGTCATTTCCTACGAAGAACTGATGGAATGCGGCTCGCTGACCGTCGCGAAAGAACACGGCAAGGTCAGGAGCGAAGGCAAGGACTACGTGATGAAGGACGGCGACGTCGTCCTCTTCCGCTTTAACGTATGAGTATGAACCACAACGAACTGATCGCCTCATTGATCCACATAGACGGCGTCTCCGAAGAAGAGATCCGTTCTCTCTTGGTGCCGCCGAAAGACCTCGGCTTCGCCGACCTCGCCCTTCCCTGCTTCCGCTTCGCGAAGGCGCTCCGCAAGTCCCCCGTAGAGATCGCAAACGCGCTCGCTCAAGAGATCTCGGCGGATCTGCCCCCTTTCCTCTTGTCCTGCACCGCGCTGAACGGCTACTTGAACTTCAAGTTCGCGCGCGACGATATGGCGAAGGAGACCCTCTTGAAAGTGTGCGAGCAAGGTGACGATTACGGCAAATCCGACCTCGGCGCCGGCAAGACCATCTGCATCGACTATTCGTCGGTCAATATCGCCAAGCCCTTCCACATCGGACACCTCTCTTCCACCGTGATCGGCGGCGCCCTCTCCCGCGTCTTCAAGGCGCTCGGCTACCGCGTGATCGGCATCAATCACCTCGGCGACTGGGGCACCCAGTTCGGCAAGATGATCGTCGCTTATAAAAAATGGGGCGACCCTGCGGAAGTGGAAACGGGCGGCGTGAAAGCCCTGCATAAACTATACGTCAAGTTCCACCAAGAGGCGGAGAAGGACGAGAGCCTGAACGACCTCGGCAGAGCGTATTTCAAAAAGATCGAGGACGGCGACCCCGAGGCTCTCAAACTCTTCTCTCGCTTCAAAGAGATCTCTCTCGCGGAAGCGAACCGCGTGTACGATAGATTGGGGATCACCTTCGAGAGCTACAACGGCGAGAGCTTTTATAACGACAAAATGCAACCCGTACTCGACCTGCTCGCCGCGAAGGGTCTCCTCGTGGACTCGGAAGGCGCGAAGGTCGTAGAGGTCGGCGAGGATATGCCGCCTTGCCTGCTCGTACGTTCGGACGGCGCGACTCTCTACGCGACGCGCGACCTCGCCGCCGCCTACTACCGCAAAAATACCTACGACTTCGACAAATGCCTGTACGTCGTCGCTTATCAGCAGAACCTGCATTTCCGCCAGGTCTTCAAGGTCATCGAACTCCTCGGCGAGCCGTGGGCGAAAGACCTTGAGCACGTGGCATTCGGCATGGTCTCCCTCGCGGACGGCACGATGAGCAGCCGCCAAGGCAAAGTGGTCTACCTCGAGGACGTCCTGAACTCCGCCGTCACCAAAGCGCGCGAGATCATCGAAGCGAAGAGCCCCGATCTCGAGGACAAGGACGCCGTCGCGGAACAAGTCGGCGTGGGCGCCGTGATCTTCGGCGCGCTGCAAAACAACCGCATCAAGGACATCACGTTCAGCTACGACAAGGTGCTGAACTTCGACGGAGAGACCTGCCCCTACGTGCAATACACGCACGCACGCGCGACGAGCATCCTCGAAAAGGCGGGCGCATTCGATCCCCAAAAAGCCGACTTCGCATCGCTTGAGAACGCGCACGAACTGATCAGCGCGATCGCCTCTTTCGGCGACGCGATCAAGGCCGCGGCGGACAAGCGTGAGCCGAGCATCGTGACCCGCCTCGCGATCGACACGGCGGAACTCTTCAATAAATACTATATCGACAACCGCATTTTGAATGCGGACGAGGGCACCAAAGAGGCGCGCCTGCTCCTGACCGCCGCTGTCAAACAGACGCTGAAAAACGCCCTCGCGCTCCTGGGCATCACCGCACCTAATAAAATGTAGTTAGCGATCGCGCGAGCGAAGTCGAGCATCTCAAAAAATCGGCGCACTGCTTAGGTGCGCTTTTTATTTCCTTCGTAAGATCGTCTCCTCGGATGCTTTCGCTTTCACTTGCTCGATCAGCGCCGCATATTCGGGGACGCGGTGCTCGCGGATCGGCATCGGCCTATGATCGGTAAAAAAGAGGACGAATGCGGGCGAAATGCGCCCCCACCGATCCACGCGGCGAAACTCGGTCAGCTTCCCCTCGCGGATCAAGCGCTTTGCCACAGCGTGATAACTGTAATACATAGCCTCAGTATGCCCCTTCCGCGCGGCTTTATCCCGCGATCCCCCTTTCCGAAAATGAGAGAAAAATCGATAGGTCGACGCGTTATCGAAAAATTATTTTTTTAATTATCGAAAAACTGTTTACAAATATATCATTTATCCATATAATAGTGGAACAAAGGCAATTGTGCCGAAAGGAGGATACCCTATGCCGACTTACAAGCTGTGTCCGCGTTGCCAACTCAATTATATCCTTGAAAACGAAGACTATTGCAGCATCTGCCGGGATGAATTGCGTGGGATCAAAGTGGAGGAAGAAGACGACGACGTCTACACCAAGACCTGTCCGAGATGCGGGGCACCGATCTCCGAAGATATGGATTACTGCGAGAATTGCAAGCAGGAACTCGGAGACAAGGTCAGCGCCGAGGACGAGACTTGGGAAGGCGAAGAGGAAGAGGACGAAAACGAAGAGATCGAGGCGGAAGACGACGAGGATGAAGCCGAGATCGACGACAACGACATCGCCGACGGTGAATTCGGAGATGACGAGGAAGAAAACGAGATCGAAGAATACCAAGGAGAAGAGGAAGACTTCGGATTCGACGACAACGTGGACGACGTCGACGATAGCGACGATGACGAGGACGACGATGACGACCTTTGATTCGTGACGTTCAAAAAACAAAACAAAAGCCGCAACCGAAAAACGGTTGCGGCTTTTTTACGCGTCGTAAGGCTACGATCGGCTAATAACGGATCATTTGTCGGAGTCGCTCTTCTCCGCCTCTTCTTCCATCTTCGCCTTGTCGGCGTCGGAGAGGATCGCGACGCGAGTGACCGCGGCGTCCTTGCCGGAGTAGACGTCAATGTCGGACAGCTTGACGCGGTGCATATAGTCGTAGTCGTCGTCCACGATGAAGTAGAAGTAGCCCTCGAAATACTCCGCACCGGTGAAGGAAGTCATGACCTTCTCACCCGTCGTGTAGGCGAAGTGCGCGTTGGACAGGTTGTCCAAAGGATAGTAAAGGATCACGTTGTCGCTATTGAGGTAGTAGAACGCGCCGTTCTCGACCGCCAAAAGCGTGCTGACGTCCAGATCGCCGAAGGTAGAGGGATCGGTGCCGTCGGTATGGTAGATCACCGTATTCGATCCCGTCTTCACGACGCCCTCGGTGTAGGAAATGGGGACGATCGAGGACAGATCGGAGGCGGAGAGTCGTACTTCGTTCGCCGCCACGACGCCCGCAAGCGCGGTGCCTGCCGCAAAACGATAGGCATAGGTGCCGACCACGGTACCGCTGGACGAAGTGCCGACGTAAGAGGTCTTGGTATAGTAGATCGCAAGCGCGTTCGCACTCACGGAAGAGGCGAGGACGGAGATATTGTACTTGCCGTCCGTATAGGTATTCTCCCCGATGAGCGCCTTGGCCTCGCCGCCGCGCGGTGCGACCGCGTAGAGAGTATTGGAATTGTCGTAGGACTTCTCGGAGTTCTTGGTGTAGAGGACGTAGTCCGCAACGGGCGTCTCCTTAACGGCGGGATCGTAGGTCTCGTTCTTGATGAAATGCACGGACGCCACGTCTTCGGCGATACAATCGCCCTTAGCGCTCTTTTTGAACCTCTTGACCGAAAGATCCTTGCTGTAAAGCTTGCTGTCCGCGCTATCGTACCAAACGAGTGCGGAAGAAGTGTACTTATATTTGACGGAAGTATTGTCCACTTCCAAAATCACCTGCGTGCCGGTGCCGTCGATCTTCGTACGCATAAACTGCAACGTATCGGTCTGCACATTGCCGGAACGATCGATCTCCGCAGAGGGGCTGACGTAATAGATCCATTCGCCGAAGATCGAGAAACCGACGTTCTCGGAACTCGCCATCACGGTCTTGGGCACGACGATCACGTAGTCGTTGCCGAGGTTGCCGTCCGCACCGTAACTCACGCGAACGATCGCGCCCTTTACGGGGGTGCCGAACCAGTTATCTTTCGCATTCTCGGTCAGATAATCCGTGTAGCCGTTGACAAAATACAGATAGCCGCCCTGTTTCACGACCAGTCCGCCGTTGCTCTCGACCTTGTCGTTCGGATTGCCGACTTTCTCCAAAGCGGTAGCCTTGTAACTCTCGCACGCAGCGAGCGACGCAAGCGCGCACACGAGCAGAATCACACCGATCACCAATAAACAAATCTTCTTGCGCATTACCGAATCTCCCGATATAATGTTCTGTCAATTCGGGAATAAGATATTCCCTCGATTAATAATTATAGTATATAAAAGCAAATAATGCAATTGTTTTCACACAAAAAGGCGCGATGGCGCACGGGAGCGGGTGCGCGATGCGGAACGCGCCCGCACACCCAAACAAGGAGAAGGATATGACGTCGATCAAAAAAATCCTACTGAAAGACGAGAGCGGCACGGCGCGCGCCGCAATGACCCTTCGGCTCGGGGGGAAAAGTACCCTCGCAGTCCCGTGTGGCATTCGCCCGATCGCCTACGAAGCGGACGGCAAGGTCAGGGTCTTAGAGAGCGGAGCGCTCCCCCCTTTGCCCGCGGGGCTTTCCGAGCTGTCCGTGCTCGCCGAACGAGGCGGGGAGCGGCTCTTCGCGACTACCCGATCGGGAGAGGACGCCACCCTCGCGAAATGGAGACTGAACGAGCGCATACGGAGCGAAAAAGCCTCGGAAAAAGTCCCTACGAGCCCCTTGGAAAGGGCGCACGGTGCGGAGCAGGAAACGGCCGCTACGGAGAAGGAAGAAATCGAGGACGTGACGAACGAGGAGAAGAGCGCCCCGCCCCTCTCCGCAGAGAGCGAAAACGCCCTGACGAAGGCAAAGCGACTCCTTGCCGAGAACGAACCCTTCGAGCTATTCAACGACCTGATGCCGCAGTCTCGCTGGGCGAAGATCGAGACCGAGGAATGTCTGTGCTTGATCGGGATCGTCCTGGACGGCGACGAGGAACACGTCCTATACGGCGTCGCAGGCACCCCGGGCTATCCGCCCGACGAGGACAAACTGTGGACCTACTTCCCGACGAGCGACGAAGAAGGGTTTTACTTATCCGATCTTTGACGAGTGCTTACGATCGTCGAAGATTTGCGTAGCGTCAGAGCGGAGCGAAATCGAGCGTCTCTCGCGTGCGGTTAATGTCGCTTGATATATCGGCTGACGCAGACTTGATATGCCTCGCAATCGCTCGGCTTAATATGCACCTATCGGTGCTTGATATGTGGCTACGCCACTTGATATGACGCTTACGCGACTTGTTATGCACCTGACGGCGCTTGATATGTCGGCTAACGCAGACTTGATACGGTTTGTCAAACAAAAAGCCGTGACAATACCCCTGTCACGGCTTTTCAAAAAAGTTGGGGGCGAGCAATTGCCCGCCCCCGTTTGTCGATTTGGTTATTTGCCGTGTCGAATTACAAGATCTGCCTGATGATGAACTTGCCGATCTCGGTCACGATGGACTTATTCTTCTCGGAAGAGAGGAATCCGAACACACCTTTGGCAAGGGCGGTCGCAGGACCGGTGCCGTCCTCGGGGAAGATCTCGCCGGTTTTCGCCGCGCCTTTGATCTCAGCAAGGAGTGCCTCGATCTCGCTCACATTGTCGTTACCCCACTCGCCTTCGAAGTTGGACAACGCAACTCTGGTGTGATCGACCTTGACGCCCTCGTCGTCCACGATGTCGAAGTCGACGGAAGCCGTCCAGGTCTCGTCGGTACTCGTCGCGTCGAACACCACCGTGTACGTGCGCTTGCTCTTCAAGGTCACCTTGAAGGTGATCACGAACTTGGACTCTTCGCTGCTGCCGTCGAAGGTCAATTCGTAGAGGTTGTCACCGTACGCGACCTTGATGTAGACGATGTCCTCAAAGCCCTTGGTGTTCGCCTCGACCTTGACGAGTTTGAGATCCTTGAGCGCCTTGACGTCCGTCGGGATGCCGGCATCGAAGGTCTCGTTGATCGCTTCGATCACGGACTTGACGGTCTCGTCGGTCACGTTGATGGACAGCGAGAACGGATCGGTTTCAAAGGCGATCACGCCATCTTTGACCAGTTTGTTGTAGATCTCCTTGACGCCGTCGAAATACTTGCTGATCTCACCCATGACGTCCGGAGCTTCCGCAGTAGCGCCATCTTTGCCGACATCTCCTTTGTCGTCGCCAGCTTCTTCTTCATCGAGTTTCGCGAAGAAGTAATCGATGAGTTCTTTGACAACTTCGTTGCCGTAGATCGCTTTCGCGCTCTCAAACGCCTTTGCCTCGTTGGCGATCGTGATATTCAGCATACTACCGTTATAGGACAAGCCGTGGTAATTATCTTCCTCGTCCCACAAGCCGAGCCAACGCTTGATCGCCTTCATGTTGATGACGTCCTTGACCTTGCCGTCCTCACCGATCTCGGTCGTATAGAGGTCGTACTTATAGACGGTTTTGCCATCGTCCAAGCCGAACGCAGTACCGCTCACGCAGAGGAGATGGGTCTTCTGCTCGTAGCTGATGGAGAGGAAGTTGGACCATTCGTTTTTCTTCGCCTCTTCGTACTTGACGTTGCCGCTATGTTGTCTGATCACGAGAGCGGCACGAGCTTCGCTCTCAAAGCGCTTCTCGATGATCTCGAGCGGGTTGATGTCGGTCACGAATTCAAAATGGAAGGTGGAGTCGAGCGCTTTCTCCTCATCTTTTGCGACGTGGTTGACATACACGTCACCGCTGAGGTCGACGTTGGTCGGGCTGAAATAGCCCTTCTGCTCTCTGGCTGCCACGATCGCGTCACGCGGTACGACGTCGGCGATCTTGGTCTCGCCCGAAGTCACGAAGGAGAAGTCCTCGAAATAGATCGCGAAACCGATGGACGGCAGATCGATCTTGATCGCATCCGCAGCATCGGAGAAGGCGAAGGTGGTATCCTCGGGGATATTCACCGCGAGTTCGAAGTCGGTGAGGTATTCCTTATTGCCTTCGGTCTTCATCTCCGCGCTGATGGAGATATGACCGCGGAGACCGTTCATCGTGGAGAGGTCAAGGCCGATGTCATCAAGGAAGCCGATGTCGATGCTGCCGAGAGAGGAGATGATCGAAGAGACCTGACCCATCACGTCCGCGAGGTTGATGTCGATCATATAGCGATCGCCCTTCTTATACGCCTTCGCGAGCATCTTGACGATGCCGGGGATCATCGTGCTGATCGTGGGATCCACTTCGTAGCTGTTAAGCAAAGCGTCAAGACCGTCGATATCGTTGTCGAAGACGCCGTCGCCCGCAGTCTCTTTGATGATGGAGTTGTCCTCGTCGTCCTTCAACAGACCGCTCACGAAGCCGAGGATGTCGGCGTACTCAATGTACTTGTAAGCGTAGGTTTCTTGATTGTCTCTGGTAACGGGATACTGGATGTAGACCCTGCTGTCTTTCGCGGTTTCCGCACCCTTGTAGTAAAGACCCGCGATCTCCTTGCCGGAGCCGTTCTCGATCACGAGGCCGAGCTCGGTATCGGGCTTGGAAGACGTATCAACGTTGCCCTTCACGCGGAGCGCATAGTTCGCACCGAACGCGTCGAAACCAAGCTTGCCGTCCAGACCGAACTTGCCGGTTTGGATATTGGCGGTGACCTTGTTCGCGCTGTTCACGAATGCGGCAATGATCGCATCGAGCGTATCCGTAATAGCGTCCTCGTCTTCAAGATAGTCGTAATCGGCGGTGCGGCTGTGCTTACCGGACCAATTCGCGTACTTGACGGTGGACTCCTTAACGGTGAGCGTCTTGGACAAGGCGCCCTGCTCCCAAGAGATCTTGACCGTGTACGTGCCGTTATTATAGGTCACGGTAAAGGTGGGTTTGTAGGTCTTTTCGGTACCCTTGAGATTGTAAAGGGCTTTCGAATTGTTCAGATCCGTCGTCAAAGCACCTTTCTGGTTCTCCGAAGCTTCGGTCGCGTGCGCCAAAACCCAGTTGTCCAGGTACGCCTGCAAATTCGTCTCCACATCTGCTATCGCCTTGTCGGAAACGCCGACCAACCCGCCGGAAGAACCCGGATCCGCCGGAGTTTGGGGATCGTTGTTCTTATTCCCGCAGGCGACCAACGTGAAGGCGAGAACCGCGCAGAGCAGCATCGCTAAGATGATTATTCCCAGCTTTCTCTTCATAGTTGATAAACCTCCAAAAAAAGTTTTGTATTACCATATTATCACACACGCGCGTGTTTGTCAAGAGGCAATGATTCCCTATTTTGCGTTGCGCGTATTTGTTTAGACGGTTTGCTTCGCTCCGATCCGGCGCTGAAGCGCAGGTTTTTGTCGGACGGTTTGCTTCTTGCGATTTCTATCGTAAGAATGAGAATAATATTTTGTCCGTGCCTTTGATGCCTTTTTATCTTATATTATCGCTACCAAATCCCCATACTAACGCTATGGTTTTGGAAAAAAAATGTAAAAAAATGAAAAAAGACTTCGGAGAAAGCGCGGATCTGACGATCAGACGGGCGGAGATCGGCGGACGCCGAGCCTTTTACGCGGCGATCGAAGGACTCGTGGACAAGGAGCTCCTCGAAGAGCACGTGATCAAGCCGCTCTCCGCGATCGAGACCTTCTCGCGTGGATCGGTCGAGAAGGGGGTCTATCTGACCGCCCCCGTCGAGTGGGCGTCTACCCTCGCCGAAGCGGAAGAGGAGATCGCGTCGGGAACGGTGGCGCTCGTCATAGAAGGGGAAGAAAAGATCTGTCTCTTATCGGTCAAGAAATGGGAGCGCAGATCGGTCGAGGAGCCGCCGACCAGCAGCGTGATCAAGGGGCCTCGCGAAGGATTCACCGAGGACGTGACCGTGAACGCCGCCCTACTTCGCCGCAGGCTAAAGAGCAAGAGCCTCGTGATCACCGAGAAAAAGGTCGGCAAATACACGGGCAGCAAGGTGCTGATCTGTTATCTGTCCGACGTGGCGTCCCCCGAGACGGTGGATCTCGTGACCGAACGGCTCGCCGAGATCGACCTCGACGGCGTGATCGACAGCAGCTATCTGACCAAGTTTTTAGAGGACGATCCCGCTTCGCTCTTCCCGCAGGTCGGTTCGTACGAAAAGCCCGATGTCGTGGCGGCGAAACTCCTCGAAGGGCGAGTGGCGATCCTCGCGGACGGCAGTCCGATCGCGCTGACCGTGCCACACCTCTTGATAGAGAGTTTTCAGGACAGCCAAGATTATTTCAAGCGAAACACGCGAGTCACCGTAACCCGATTTCTGCGTCTGTTCGGGGCGATCATCGCCCTCTTTCTCCCCGCAGCGTTCGTGGCGGTGCAGGAATATCAATATCAAGTGTTGCCCCTGAAGTTCTTGATCACGATCATCAACAGCACCAACGGCACCCCCCTCTCGCCCACCCTCGAGATGCTGCTCGTCCTCATCATCTTCGACATATTGAACGAGGCGAGCGTCCGAATGCCGCGCTACGTCGGCATGGCGCTCTCGATCGTCGGCGCGATCGTACTCGGCGAAACGGCGGTCAGCGCGGGGCTCTTGAGTTCGCCCGCCGTCCTCGTGACTGCGCTGTCCTCGATCGGTCTGTATCTCGTACCCGACGACGTGGGGACGTATAGCCTGTTGCGGCTCCTGTTCGTCGCGACCGCCGCCCTTTTGGGACTGCTCGGCATCCTCTTTGCGGTGATGCTCCTCATCGCCCATCTCGTGACCCTGGAGAGTTTCGGATCGGACTACCTATCTCCCTACGCGCCCTTGACCGCCGGCGACCTCAAGGACGGCTTCGTCAAGCGCGAATTGCCCGATATGGTAAAGCGCCCGCAGGGTGTCTCCAACCGAAATCCGACCCGCATTCGGAATCGTAAGCCGCTCGCGGCGCGCCTCGGCGAAGAGGAGAACGGCGATGAGAACTGACCTCGTCCTGCCCAAGATCCAAAACGGACAAACCACCTATTCGCAAGCCGCGTTGATCGGCGTCCTCGCGGTGATCGCCACGAAGTTCTGCACGCTCCCCGCCGTCCTTGCGGGCATCGCGGGGAGCAAGGCGGTGTGGGCGGCGCTGATCCTCGTCGCGGCGGAGATCGCGATCCTCGGCTGTGCTCTGTCCGTCGCCAAACAAGGCGGACTGTCCGCGCTTCCGCTGAAAAAGGGAGTTCGCGTTCCGCTCGCGCTCCTTTTCCTCGTCTTCTTCGCGCTGAAACTGACCGCCCTATCGAGGGAGATCGCGAGCTATTTCGCGCTGTCCCTCTTTGAGAACGTCGCCGTCCTGCCCATCTTGATACTACTGCTCCTGACCGCGGCGCTCCTCGCAGACAAGGGGTACGCGGCAATCGGCAAAATGCTCGAGATCCTGATTTGGCTCTTTCTCTTCGTGATCCTATTCGTCTTGGTCTTCACCCGCACCGAGGGAGACCTCTTCAACGCACTCGGCATGCTGTCGCCCGACCTGAAGGGGCTCGGCGAAGGCGCCTTCAAGGGGGCGGCGTGGTTCGGGGACGGCGTGATCCTCGCCTTCCTCGACCTATCGAATGAGAAGAGCGACACCCCCGCCGAGAAAAAGACGCGAGGCAGGCTCGCCTTCGCAGCCGCCTTTGCCTCTGTCCTGATCGTCGTGACCTTCTACGCCGTCTTTACGTCGGTGTACGGCGACGCGGCGAAGATGACGAACTACGCCTTCATCAAACTCAGCGCTTTCAAGGCGAACGCCGACGAACTCGGCTCGGCGGATTGGCCCGTGATCATTCTGTGGTCGGCGGTCTCTTGTCTGTATCTCGCGCTTCTCTTCCTCTCGGGGAAGGAATCTCTCCGCATGATCGGCGGGAAAGAGGACCATCGGAAGAGCCGCATCCTCTCCTTCCTCTTGCTCGGCGGCACGGCGACCATCCTCTCCACGCTGTTCCTCGCGGAAGAAGGGGACTACGCCGCCTTTATGACGAGGGTGATGTCGGTCGTGACGATCCTCGCCGCGGCGGCAAGCGTGGGAGTCGGGATCTATGCGATCAAGAAGGGAAAAGGAGAAATGAATGAAAAAGCGAACTAAACGGATCGCCGTCGTAGCGTTGATCGTGCTTGCCTGCGCCCTGATCGCCGACCTGATCGTCGCGGAACCCATCCTGAATAAGGGGGTCGTGATCGGTATGGGGCTCGATCAAACCGAAGGGGGCGAGATCGAGGTCACGATCCAGATCGCGGTGGCGGGAGAGAGCTCCGCCCCGGGCGCTCCCAACCGTTACGCCGTAGTCAGCGGCGCCGCGCCCACCTTGACGGGTGCGATGGACAAGATCGCGCGGATCACCGCCTACGAGCCCGCCTATTTCCATTGTCATATCTTGCTCGTCGGCGAGAGGCTCGTGATCGAGGGCGTGCGTGAGGTCGTCACCGAGCTCTTCGTCGAGGACGCCGTGATGGACGACGTCGCGATCATGGCGGTCAAGGGCACGGCGAAAGAGACCATCGAACGCAGCGTGTCGATGCAGGGGGCGGCGTCGGTCTATCTGCAACAACTGAACAAGCTGAACAGCACGTCGGGCGGGCACCCGACCGCGACCTTAAAGAGCTTCGTGACCGCCTTCGAGACGGCGGGCTATACCCCCTATCTCCCGTGGGTCACGGCGGTCCCCGTCCCCAAGGCGATCGGCGGCGCGGACACGGGCGGCGACGAACAAAACTATGCGTTCGACTGCTCCGAGACCGTCCTCTTCACGGACGAAGGGATCGGCACGGTCGAGAGCGAAGAGACCACCGTCGCGATCGGACTGACGGGACAGACCGAGGGAATGCTGCTCCCCATTCGGACGGAAGGCGGGTTTCTGGACGTCCTCGTAAAAAAGTCCATGCACCTATGGCATATCGAGAGGAGCGGCGCGGTCACGTTGTCCGCCCTCTACTTCGTCAAGGTCGTCGCGACCGACCTTGGGGAGAGCCCGAAGGATCTATCCGAGGAGTTCGTATCGCAAACGGTGGAAAGGTATGCGCGGGAGACCATCCTATCCGCCTATATGCGCGGCGTGGAAAAAGGGCGCGATCCCTACTCGCTCGAGGGAAAATATCACAAGAAATACGGCGACGAAAAAGAGCCGTCCGAGACGACCCTTCAAGTCAAGATCGCGGTGAAGACCGGCGACGTGTAATGATTCGAGATTTTTGTTATTCAAGATTCAGTTTCTTGAGTAGGTCGGGATTGAAACGTTTGGCGAGCTTCTTCTCAAGGAAGATAAAGAGGACGAAGATCACCGCGCCCGCACCGGTCAAGGTAGCCAAGATGTAATACATCTTCGCCGTCAGTTCTTTGAGCGGCATCATCTGGAAGGTCCACGGGGAAAGGAGCCAGCCGAGCAGATACAAGCCGAGCATCGCGAAGAAGATCACGGCGTGCTTTACGTCCATCGGCAGACAGACGCGGAAGAGCACCATAAAATTCGCGACGGCAACCATCAGCACCGACAGCATATCCGCTTCTTCTATCGTTAGCCCGAGCGGGGACTTGATGATCTGGATCGCGACGATACCGACGACGATGGTCAGCGCCCCGGGGAGCGCACGCCTAAGCGCGTGATATAAGAACCGCCCTTGCGCGCGTTCCTTATTCGGCTCGAGAGCGAGCAGGAAGGACGGAATGCCCGTCGCCGTCACACCGACCAAGGTCAAATGGGACGGTTCGAAGGGATAGCTGCCGATAAAGAGGAAGATGATCGCGAGCAAGGTCGCGTAAATGGTCTTCACGAGATAGAGCGAGGCGGAGCGTTGCAGATTGTTGATCGAGCGCCTGCCTTCCGCCACGACGCGGGGCATCGAAGCGAAATTGGAATCCAACAAAACGAGGGACGCCACGCTCTTCGCAACGTCGCTGCCCGACGCCATCGCGACCGAGCAATCCGCCTCTTTGAGCGCGAGGACGTCGTTGACGCCGTCGCCCGTCATCGCGACGGTGTGCCCCTGCTTTTTGAAGGTTTGGATCAACGCGAGTTTCTGCTCGGGGGTGACCCTGCCGAAGATCTTATACTCTGCGACGAGTGCGTCGTAATCGGGGTTTTCTCCCCAGGACGCGGCGTCGGTGTATTTGTCCGCACCCTCGAGCCCCGCCTTGGCGGCGATCGCCGAGACGGTCACGGGGTTGTCACCCGAGATCACGCGAATGTCCACCCCTTCTTCCGCAAAGAAACGGAGCGTGTCCGGCGCTTCCGCGCGGATCTTGTCCTCGATCAACACAAAGCCGAGGATCTCCTGCTCCGAAAGGGGCTCGCCCTTCACGATCGCCGCCGTGCGAGCGACGGTGATCACGCGCTTGCCCTGCGAAGAATAGGCGGCGCACTTCTCGGCGTACTGCGGCGCGAGGTCGGGCGCGATGAACTCCAAGGCGCCCATCACATAGCCGACGGAGCCCTTGTTCGCCCCGCTCCATTTGCGGTCGGAAGAGAAGGGAAATGCCTCGCCCTCAGCCTCGATCTCCGGTCTGCCGACGTAGTCCGCGACCGCTTCGTAGGTCGGGTTGTTGTCCTTTACGCAAGCGACGACGTAAGAGAGCGCGTCCTTGACTGCGGTCTCGTCCCCCTTTTCGGGGCAAAGGTCGGTCACGACCATCGTGCCTTCGGTGATGGTCCCCGTCTTGTCCAGACAGAGCACGTCCACGCGCGCAAGCGTTTCTATGCTATATAAGTCCTGCGAAAGGGTCTTGTGATGCGAAAGGCGCACGACGCCCACCGCGAAGACCGTCGTCGAAAGGGCGATCAGCCCCTGCGGGATCATCGAGACCACGCTGCCCGCCATCTTGAAGACCGCCTCGTCGGGGTTGTTGCCCACCACGAGCATTTGCTTTAAGAGCAAGCCGACGCCGAGCGGCACGACGATGATGCTCATCAATCGAATGATCGCGCGGAGAGAGCGCAATATCTCGGAATTGGCCTTCTTGATATAACGAGCGCCCGCGGCGATCTTATTCGCGTAGTTGTCCGCACCGACGTGGACGACCCGCGCCGAGCACCTGCCGCTGACGACGAAACTGCCGCTTTTCAGCTCCTCGCCTTCCTTCTTGAGGATCGGGTCGGATTCGCCCGTGATCATGCTTTCATTGACCTCGATACTGCCGCCGACGACCACCGAATCGGCGCAGATCTGCCTGCCCGCTTCGAGGATCATCACGTCGTCGAGGACGAGCTCTTCGACGGGGATCAACCTTTCTTCCGCGTCGCGGAGTACCGTGACCTTGGGCGCGGAGATCAACGAAAGTTTTTCGATAGTCTTTTTTGCTTTTAACTCTTGGAAAATACCGACGAAAAGGTTGAAAAAGACGATGCCCATAAACAGGACGTTGCGCCAGTTCTTGCCGTCGCTCATCACGAGGATCAGCACCGCGAGCAGGATATTCAGCCCGTTGAAGAGCGTGCAGAGGTTGTCGCGGACGATCCTGCCGACGCTCTTGGTCTGCAGGTCCTGCCGTCCGTTCACCTTGCCCGCCGCCACGCGCGCCGCGACCTCTTCCGAGGTCAGCCACAGAGCGGTCTGCTCGACTGTCTTTCCCCTCTCTTCCATCACTTCTTAGCGCCCTTTTGCCTGACGAATTCGTACATACCGACGCCCGCCGCCACCGACACGTTCATCGAGGCGATCTGCCCCGTCATCGGGATCTTGACCGAGCCGTCGCACAGTTTCTTGGTGAGAGCGGACACGCCTTTCCCTTCCGCGCCGAGCACGAGGGCGACGTCCCCCGTAAGGTCGGCGGTAGCAAGTTCCGCGCCGTCCATATCCATCGCATAGACCTTGAAAAAGAGGTCTTTCAGCTCACGGATCACGTCGTTGATGTTGGTCACGCGCGCGACCTTCACGTATTCCGAAGCGCCGCACGAGGTCTTGATCACGGTGTCGTTCACCGCGACGGCTCTGTGCTTGCCGATCACGACGCCCGCCGCGCCGAGACACTCCGCGCTACGCAAGATACTGCCGAGGTTGTGCGGGTCCTCCACCCCGTCTAGGATCACGACGAGACGGCCGCCTTCCGCGACCGCGAGGATGTCGTCGAGGTCGCTATAGGTAAAGTCGGTCGTGTAGGCGACCACGCCTTGGTGCTTGCCGCTCGGAGAGAGTTTGTCGAGGTTCTCGCGCGAACAGAATACCGCCTTCGCGCCCCGCGACTTCGCCTGCAAGGCGAGCGCTTCCGCCATCTTGTCCCCTTTCTGCACGCAGATCTTGTCGATCGTGCGCCCCGCCTTCACGAGTTCCTTTACCGCGTTCTTTCCTTCTACGATCATAAGTTCTCCATCTTGGCGAACAGCTCTTCGAGGCGTTCGCTCTCTCCCGTCAGATATAAGTAGCCGATCACCGCTTCGAGCCCGCTGGCGCGGCGATAGTCGGTGACCGAATAATTCTTCGCGTGGTGACGGCTCTTGCTGTTGCGCGCGCGGTGAAAAATATCCGCTTCTTCCTCGGTCAGGATTGGCAGGATACGCTCCGCCTGTTCGGACTGCGCGTGTGCGTTGACCTCTCCCGACGCCAGGCGATGGAGCGCGTTAGTCTTCGCGTCAGACGACAGCGCGAGGCGAGTGCGTACGCGCAAGGTCTCCACCCCGTCGCCCACGAATGCGAGCACGAGGGGATTCATTTGCCTGACTTTATTTTTATCCAAGGGCGTCTTCAGCATACCGTTTTACCTACTACGTATTATATTGCATTCCGCGCGAAAAAGCAAAAGGTTTCATCGGCGCATCGCCTTCGCGGACAAAAAAGATCGAAAAGGAGATCCCCGTTCTATCCTCGCGGCGCGGCGCATAGTCTTTAGCGGTGTGTATATGTGGAAAACGGAGATCGAATTGTGGATAAGTCGGTGGATAAGTGGACTACTTATTCATTTTTGCATTTTTTCTTGCATAAAAATGCGAATTAAGGCGAAAAGGAGCGGATTATGTTCAAGGTGGTAAGGTTGAAAAGCATACTGATCGCGACGGTGGCGTTGCTGCTCGCGGCGGCGATCGCGGTGGGTGTCGTCTTCGGCGTGCGCGCGGAAAAAGCGAAAGCGGCGTTCTCTCCCCTGCCCAAGCCGACCGTGGTGATCGACGCGGGACACGGCGGCGCCGATCCCGGGGTCACGGGGGTGAAAACCGGTGTCAAGGAGAGCGACCTAAACCTCAAGACCGCGCTCGTCCTCGGCGACATCTTCACGTCGGCGGGCTATAAGGCGGTGCAGACCCGTTACGGCGAGGAAAGTACGGTCGAGGGCGCTTTCGACAAGTCGGCGGATATGGCGGCAAGGCGCGCGACCATAGAGCGAGCGGAGCCCGAAGTCGTCATCAGCATCCATATGAATAAGTACGACGGCCCCTCACGGCGCGGCGTGCAGGTCTTTTTCACGACCGACGCCTCGGAGTCCCTTGCGACTGCCTTGCAACAACACCTCAATCAGACGATGAACGTGCCCACCCTCGGGCGCGGCTTCGAGCCGATCCGCGGCGACTACTATATCGCGGACAACGGCGACGTGCCGTCCGTGATCGTCGAGTGCGCCTTCCTCTCGAGCCCGATCGACGAAGCCTTGATCACCGACCCCGACTATCGTCTCCGCTTGGCGACCGAGATTCAAGTCGCCACGGCAAGATACCTTAACGGCAGCGCATAACGCGACATCTGCTTTGTTTCTGTCATCGCCGCCGTCAGTTACGTACAAGGAGTACGCGCCTTTCCGTCGGCTCGCCGAGCCTCGCATCTGCCGCATTCTCCGCCGCCGATAATTTAGAAATCGGGGCGCTCGCCTACGCCCCCTTCTCCGCCGCCGATGGTAGTAAAAAAAGTAGTAAAACGCGGAGCGCTTGCCTCTGCCGCATTCTCCGCTGCCTCTTGTGCATTTTCACATTGCTTATAAATCAATATGATTAATGAGGATAGATACTCGAGCAGTTGTGGATTCTCACGCACTTCGTGATTGCCGCGAATCAGTATCTTGCGCTCTGTCGGGAGAGAATTGACAAATCAAGGCACTCCAAAGGCGAGGGACCGCGATCAAAGAGGTCTCCGAGTGAGACGAAGATATGGTCGGGATCATCCCGGTCAAACCCTTGCTCGGAGAGCGCTTTTATCATTTCCTCGTAAAAGGAATGGATGTCGGCAACCACAAATAGTTTTTTCATTCTTTACTCATCGTCTTTATTCTCATTGTTTTCGCTCTCATTGTACTCCGAAACTTTCTCATCAAAGAGGTAATCAATGCAGCGATATGCGCCGTTGATCGTGCAGCGAGTCGAAGATGGATGCCAATAATCAAGCATCAGCGGTCTGGATGAGATATGCGGCATTTCATAAACCCATGTGCTGTTCCGTTCCACTCGAATAGGTTTCCCGAATTTCTTCTCCCATACGATATCAAGGAGCCATCCGGTGTGCCCACAAATGATGTGCGTCGGGTGCATTGATTCGATTTGGCGATAGATATCCTCGAAGTGAGTTTCTGCGTGTTTCTTGAGGTCGGAATCAGACGAGCGCGATTGTCCTCCGTACTTCTTGATATTGATTACAGCAATTTGTTTTAGGTATGGATTTTCCCACGTATCTTTCGGGAGATCGTTCGGTGTCCCTTGATAGTCCTTACTTCGCAGTCCACTTTCAGTCCAGCCCCATGACTTGTTCGTTAAGATATATGCAGCCCAATCGGAGATGCAGCGCCACGTTTTATTCTTTATCTTTCCTTGCTTATGTCCACCGGTGATGAACCACTCGATCTCGTCCCAATCTTCCTCACCGCCGTAAGCTTCTTTCAAGATAAAGAGAGGACGGATCTCTTGCTCGAACCACTTGTCGGGGTCGGCGATCCCATCCGAAATAAACACATTGGCTTTGTCGTTCTCCCCTTCTGCGTATACAGTCCCTTTAGTTTTCCATTCTGCGAGGAGTTTGGGGCGCTCCTCTAAATAATCTTTCTTCCATTGCTCTCTTTCTTCGGTCATACATTGCCTCCCTTTCCGTTTTGTATCTTCATTATACAAAAATGCTTGTCCCAAAATAAGGACAAGCACAAAAGAATAAAAATGAGGTTTTTCTACATCTTTTTTTCGTTTTCGGAATCGCCAGGATAAGGTGGTTCTACGGGAACAGGATCTTGCCCTATCAACGCGTGTTCTGACAAATACCGGTGAAAGGCTTCCATATCTTCTTGCCATTCTATTGAATGATTTTTGGTACAAGAAGGATGCCAAAAATCGATTAGAACTGCGTTTATATCTTCTGTCTTCACTAGATGCAGCCTTCCCTTTGGAGATGTTCTTATTTTTTCACCTTTACCTGTTTCCTTCCATACAATATCCAATAACCAACCTGTATAACCACAAATGATAACCGTTGGTTTGATTAAAGCTATTTGTTGGTAGATTTTTTTCGCATATTCACCTGCATGCCATTCTAAATCGTTGTTTTCAGAAGGATTCCGTCCGCCATATTTTTTTATATTTATAACGGCAATTTGTTTTAGATATTTATCATCCCAATAAACTACTTGCTCAATAGGTGCTTCAAAAATATTATGTGACCATAAACACAGCTTCTTCCATGTTTTACTTGTCCCTTTTATTGGTTCGTGTTTCGCTTCTACAATAAACTCTTTAACCTCATTCCAGGGTTCTTTATTTCCGCTGCTGTCATAAGCCTCTTTGAGCACAAATAGAGGCCGAATCTCGTTTTTAAACCATATCTCAGGATAAGCAATGCCGTCACTTATGAAGACATTTCTTAAAGGATTCTCTTCATCTGAGGGATAATGATTGTTCTTTTTCGATAAATTATCCCATTGCTTAAGCAAATCCTCATGTTCCTCGTTATACTTAACTAACCACTGTTTTCTTTCTTCATCTTCAGTCATTTTTGCCCCACTCCTTTTCATACTTCAAACCCATATATGTAGATTCCTATATTATGTTCATCTTCATCGAGTAAAAGATCCAAAATCACCCGCGCGGCTTCTTGAATCGATTCCTGATGCTCATCTACATTATTCGGGCAATCTGCCACGCTTTGAAGTCCCAATACAACCCGAAGCGTTCCCACGGGCAAATAATCAGGCGTCTTGTTTATAAATCTAAAATAGTTAAATGAATTGACATATTCGATCACTTTTTTGATATAGTTATTTGCCAGTGTCGGATCATCCTCATCTTCCCACCAAAGGCTGAGAAGTTGTTCCTTTATTGTGCACAACGCTTCTTCTTTTTCATGCAGTTCTGCAATTGTATGGTTTTGTTCGGAGAGTTTCTTAAAATAATCACGCCCTTTTTGCTCAAATTCCTCTTTATCATTCGGGAATGAGTCTATGTCTCCGAATTCAAAAAAATAACTAAAATCATTCTCCATAATACTTCCTCCTTTATATTTCTACCCCACACAGGTATATCCCGTTCCCGTGTTCTTGCTCATCGCTCAACCGATAATAGAGTACAGCGACATTATATACGAAATCGTCTTGATAGAGGTTCCCCCTATCTGCCCAATCGATCACGTTGGAAAAGCGAGAGAAAAGCTCAAATGCCCAATACGGCATATAATCAGGCAGATTATTCTTGAAACGGTAAAAATTGAAACGATTGAAAAAGTCAACCAGTTCGCGCATCAGACTGTCGCAATACTCCTTCCCTTCATCGCCACATCTCCAATAGTCAATAACGTGTCTTACCTCTGTGAGAAGCATCTTTGCTTTGGACTCCAAGCGTGCCGCAGAAGGATTCGTGCGTGTCAACTTGCGGAAGTAGGCTCTCGCTTTTTCAGTCAGGGCATCCGCCGTCTCTACGTCAACGGGTTTCACTCCATAATTGATCTCATAAGTAAACCCCTTTTTTCTCATGCTATTTACTCTCCAAGTACGCTTTCAATTCATCGAACCAAATACCTAACGAAACGGTCTCACGACTGCAGAAATGATTAAATATGTTTGCCGCACAGTCCACTACCTTCTCCTGGTGGTCGCTGATATAGAGTTCGCAGTCCGCAATGTTTTTCAATTTCAAAAGCAGACAAAACGTTTGCGAATGGAGATAATCGGATAGCCCGTTCTTATGTTTGTAGTAGTTAAAGCGGTTAATATAATCAATCAGTTTGTAAATAAAATCATTTTCGAGTTTTTCGTCTTCTTTGTTGTTGAGTTCCCACAATGACAATACGACATCCATTCTTGTACTAAGTTCATCGCCCAGCGCAAGCAGGTCCGAAACCGTCTCATTTTCATTTAATGCGGCAAAATACTTTTGCGCTTCGGGTATATCTGCGTTTGATTCTCTATCTTCTTGCTTTCGGTAGATCATGTATTGGAAATTTGCACTCATTCCTTCTTCCTCCTTGCACCATTTGGCGCTATTGTGATGTCATTATTATATCACAAAAAAATTATGAAACAATCCCCCTTCCTGCGTACATCGCTCCCATCTTGGTGATAGTTTCCTTCACCTTCGTGACAAAAGACTCGGGCGCTGTAACCTTGATTGCGGTGGCGAATTGAAGTACCCAGTAAAGCATTGCTCGCTCTCCTGCCTTCACGGTGAAACTGTAACCGTCCTTCACGGGCTTGACCAGGAAGTCGTATCCGAACCAGTCGACCACGTGGTCTATCATGGACTCATACCCCTCGAAGGTAACGGAGATCGGCTCTTCGGCAAAGAGGTACGGAAGCCTATTCGCAGTCTGCCCAACCTCGATCTTCGGCCCCTTCGGATCTTCCACTCTCGTATCCAAGAGTTCGATCTCTCCCAAGCGGTCTATTCTGCAAAAGGTTTCTTCGCGATACGGCTCGAAGCTACACGAAAGATAGTAATGCCCATTCTTGATAAAGATGCGGTAGGGATTGATCGTCTTCGCCCCGCCCTTGGCGCGGAGCTTTTTATCCGCGCCGTAATGCAGATACTTGCATTTTACTTGCTTCGCACCGGTGATCGCCTCACACAAAAGTTCGACATTATAAAGTAGATCCTGGCTCGACGTTTTCTGCCAATCATCCAAGCGCACTATGTTGGGTTTATACGCGCGATAATCTCTGCCGCCGAGCGAGGTCAGCTTGTTTACCAGGTCCTTGGTATGCTTGCCGCAGATATGACGGCTGCAGATCACGGCATCGGATAAGAGGCGAAGCTCTCCCGCCTCAAAGGTGCGTGATGCGAGATAGACCCCCTGCTCGTTATGCTCGATATCGTATCCGGCTTGCTCGAGGAAGGTGATATTTCGTCCAACCGCCTTGCGCTCACAGTCCATCCCGTACTCGTTATGCAGGTGCAGCATAATGTCCTTCTGCCGCAAAGGATGCTCGGCGCTCGAATAATTCTCAAGCACCTGCAGTATCCTCAAAAGCAATAATTTCTTCGGCTCTAAACTCTCCATACTTTACCTCTCATTTGAAATTCCATCTGATAATCTGCCAAGTGATATCTTGCTTTCTCGTATCTTTCGAAGGGCGCGGCAAAACCGCCACCAACTCTCCCGTTCCCAGTCCGCTCAGAATGATATTGTTGCTATTCACCACGCCGATACTGACCCCGTTATGATAGACCGTTGCGACGAACCAAACGACAGTCTCGCGCTTTTGCTTGTTTTTTACCGTTACGTACAGACGGAACACGCCGTCTTCCTCTCTGAGCTCACTCTTTACGAGCTCTATGTCGCGCTTTAGGATCAAAAGAAGCCCCGCTCCGAGGATCAATCCCGCAACCACCGATAAAAGCAGATTCCCCAATTCCGCAGTATAGATCACCGCGAATACGCCGAGAATCGAAATAATCACGCCAAACACCTTTTTCATTGTACCACCTCCGCCATCATAATACAATATCCCTTGTACCGAAAAAGGGACGGGCTATGTGTTACCTTATTATCACGGAGGAAAAAACGATGATCGATATCAGATTGACGAAAACGGAATTCATGAACGGAATGCGCTGCGGAAAGATGGTGTGGCTGGATACCCATCATCCCGAATTAAAGAAACTGTCTCCCGAGGTCAAAGAGTTATTTGCCCGGGGGAACGAGTTTGGTGATAAGGCAATGGGGATGTTTGGCGAGTACGAAGAGATGAGCGCCTATTTCGAGGATGGACTTATCGATTGCGGTACGATGATCAAACGCACGAAGCAAGCAATCAAAAGAGGAACGCGCGTGATATGCGAGGCGGCTTTTACGCGGGACGGCTTATACTGCGCGATGGATATTCTCCGTCTCGATGATAACTGCGATCCCGCCGATCCCACCTACACGATATACGAAGTCAAAGATGCACCTGAAGTTGAGCCGTGGTTCATTATAGATGCGGCTTTCCAATACTACGTGGCATCCAAAACGGTAAAAATCAGTAAAGTCTTCATCGTCACACACGGAGAGAACGCTACCTACGAAACGACCAAAGTTAGCAGGCTTGTGGAAGCTACACAAAAAGGAATGCCCGTCCTCATCGACCACGTTAAAGCAGCCATTGCATCATCTGAGGAACCCATGATTCCCTGTGGAAAAGATTGCGAAGAGCCTTATCGTTGTCCCTATTGGGAGCACTGTCACAACATTGACAAATAGTCTCATTCATGATACAGTAAACCCATGGACGATGGAGGATCAAAACATGGATTTTGATAAGCTGGATGAATTGTTAGAAAAAGAGTTCGGCAGTACATCAACGGAATTTGATCTGTTTGACGATTTTGATTCCACTTGCAAGCGATACGAATTCATGTTGAAGATCGGCGAGAAAGATTTAGAGGACTATCTTTGGAATCAAATATTTGAGATAGATATTGAGACCTTTTTGAAAAAGAAAATCGAAATTTCTGATAGTTTCCCTCTGTTGAAAGCCTTTATAAAAAAACGCATTCAGGCTTATTTCGATGTCGCCAGGTTGATTCCAATCCCAATCAAAACGCCAAACCTAACACTTTCTTATATGAGCGACGACGACGCGAAAGCTATTTATCAAGCTATTATCAAAGATGAAGAAACTTGGAACAACCTTTATCCTTTCAGTCAAAAAAGCACCGAAAACAGCCGCAAGGTGGAATCTATTTTTACCGATCGCTATCGTAACATAAAAAGACCGATGTTCTATGGTATATATGATCGTACGACAAGCAAAGCGCCCATCGGATACGTAGCGTTAACAGAAACAGACCGGAACGAAAAGGGAGAATCTATCTTAAACTTGGAGTTTTATGTCATTCAAGAGTGCAGAAAAAAAGGATTTGCTGCGGAAGCCGTACGCGGTCTTTTGAAGAGCCTTTATGAAGGACAGCAATTTAAATATCAAAAAACCGACATACTTGACCGCTATACCGCAGTCCCGATCTATCCCGCCATCGTCTTGGCATATTGCAATGAAAGGAATTGTCCATCCGCACGTCTTTTGGAAAACATCGGATTCATTCACGACGGCAATATCTTTAACGATAAGTTTTCTCAAGACGGTACTTTAATGAGGGTAAAGAAATACCATTATCGTCAATCCTAACCCATACTTAAAGACAAAAAGGACTTGGAGTTAATCCAAATCCTTTTTCTATAGCGCTTGAAAGAGCAATTACCTTTTAATTCTACTTACAAAACCCCTATCGGTAATCACGCTTATCACGCGTTTCGCCTCTGGATTCCATATTCTATTCAAGCGAGCGCGGAGAAGGTAGTATAGACGAGCGCTCCGTGAAAAAGAGTGCAGGCGCGTACCTCTCCATAACAAGCGAGCGAGGAGAGTGGTGCGAAGACGAACGCTCACCAAAAAGGCGAGTAGGAGCGTACTTATCGTACGTGACTACTCGCCTTTGCAGGTGTAGTGAAGTATTCGTGCCGCTATACTCGCTCGCTTAATATTCGGCGTTTTTGACAGTACGCGGGAAAGGAAGCACATCGCGGATATTGGAGATGCCCGTCACATACATCACGAGGCGCTCGAACCCGATGCCGAAACCGCTGTGCTTCGTGCCGCCGTAGATGCGGAGATTCCTGTACCACCAATAGTCCTCCTGCTTGAGACCGAGCTCCGCCATGCGCTTGTCCAGCATATCGAGCCTTTCTTCCCTTTGGCTGCCGCCGACGAGTTCGCCGATGCCGGGCACCAGGAGATCCATCGCCGCGACGGTCTTATTGTCGTCGTTCATACGCATATAGAACGCCTTGATGTCCTTCGGATAATCGGTCAGGAAGATCGGGCGCTTGAAGTGCTTTTCGGTCAGATAGCGCTCGTGCTCGGACTGCAGGTCGCATCCCCAATAGACGGGATAGTCGAACTTCTCGCCGCAATTCTGCAAGATCTCGATCGCGTCGGTGTACTTGACCTCTTTGAACTTCAGGTCGAGCATCTTATTTAGGCGGTTCACGAGATCCTTGTCCACAAACTTATTCAAAAAGTCGATGTCCTGCTTGCAACGCTCCATCGTATAGCGCACCGAGAACTTCAAGAGGTCCTCGACAAGCGCCATATTGTCCTTGAGGTCGGCAAAGGCGATCTCCGGCTCGATCATCCAAAACTCGGCGGCGTGGCGGCTGGTATTGCTGTTCTCCGCACGGAAGGTCGGTCCGAAAGTATAGACGTTGCTGAACGCCATACAGAATGTCTCGACGTTGAGCTGTCCGCTGACGGTCAGGTTCGCCTTCTTGCCGAAGAAGTCCTTGGTATAGTCGATCTCGCCCGCCTCGGTCAGCGGCGGAGCAGCCATATCGAGGGTCGTGATCTGGAACATTTCGCCCGCGCCTTCGCAGTCGCTCGCGGTCACGATCGGGGTATGGACGTAGATGAAGTTATGGTCGGCGAAATAACGATGGATCGCCTGCGCCAGCACGCTACGAATGCGGAAGACCGCGTTAAAGGTATTGGTGCGGGGACGCAGATACGCCTGTTCGCGCAGGTATTCGAGGGACGCCGCCTTTTTCTGAATCGGGAAATCGGGCGTGGAGGTACCCTCCACCGTGATCTCGGTCGCGAGCAGTTCGAAGGGTTGCTTCGCTTCGGGGGTCGGGACGAAAGTGCCCTTTACGCGCACGGCGGCGCCGACGTTTTGATGCACGACCTCGTCGTAATTGGCGAGGTTCTCGCGCTCGGCGACGACCTGCAACTTATTGAAACAGGTGCCGTCCGACAGCTCGATGAACTTGTCGTTGCGAATGGTCTTGATCCAGCCGCAGACCGCGATCTCGGTGCCCGCCTCGGGGGCGTTTTCGAATAGTTCTTTGATAAAGGTTCTTTTCATAGATGTCTCCTTTTCAGTATATAGTAACACATCTTTCTCCCGCGCGCAAAAGATTTTATTCGCTGAAGGGAACGAAGGTCAGACCGATCGCCTCGTCGACGGGTACGGAGAACACGATGCCCCTGCCGGGAGAGTCCAGTCCGAACTCGCGAGCGAGAGCGCGCATCAGGTCGGCGCGGATCTCCTCCTTGACGAGGATCAGCACGACTTCCTTCTCCTCTTGGAGCGACATCGCGAAGAACTTTTGCGCCTTTTCGCCGCCCGTGCCGCGACCCGAAAGGATCGTGCCGCCCGTCGCACCGTTCGCGCGAGCGACGTCCATTAGGGTCTCGGAAAAGCCCTTGTTGACGATCACGACGACCATACTGCATTTGATTTCGTTATTTTCCATCAGTCTACCTCCGTTTTGTCGGTGAAATAGTCCAGCACGCGCTTATCCGCGATGCTCTGTATGCGGAGCGTGAACGCCACGCCGCCGCCCTTGCCGATCTTGAACTCCTCTTCGAGAACGCCGCGCGCGTTCATCAGTTGCGTCTCGTCCAGCATCAACGCGACGAGATCTTTCTCGATATTGCCGATGCCGAGCAGGTTCATCCAATGCTGTTTCGCGGTGCCTCGTCCGAGCATGGTCATAAAGCCGAAGACGTCGCCGGCGAGGCGCTCGTTGATTCGGTCGCCTTTTCCGCGCTCGGCGATCACCAATAACAGATAGAGCTTAACTTTCTTTTCCAAAAGAATACCTCCTTATAGGTCGATAACCTCGATCTCGTCCGTCGCGGGGACGGGGGTGGGAACGGGAGCGTCGACGGGTGTGGGTGCGGAAACGGGGGTCTCCGCGGGAGCGGGGGGAACGACGGGCACTCTCTGCAAGCGACGCGCCGCCAGTTTTGCATTCAAAGCAGACAACAAGCCGAGGGCTTGCAAGACGATGAGCGGGGTCATCGCGACCATCGCGACAAGTCCGTAGGCGAAGCGCATCACCCCCTCTTCGCCGTTGATCGCGATACAGGCGCCCGTCGCAAGCGGCAAGAGGAAGGTCGCGGTCATCGGGCCGCTCGCCACGCCGCCGCTATCGAAAGCAATCGCCGTATAGGTCTTCGGCGTAAAGAGCGCGAAGAGCGCCGCGAGGGCGTAGCCGGGCAGAATCAACCACCAAATCGTGAAGTTGAAGACGACGCGGAGCATCGACAGTCCGACCGAGATCGCGACGCCGAACATCATCGTCAGCATCACGCGATTTTTCTTGATCGTGCCGCCGCTGATCTTCTCGATCTGTTCGTTGAGAACGTGGACGGCAGGCTCCGCCGCAACGATCATAAACCCGATCAAAAAGCCGAGCGGGACGAGGGTATAGGGATAGTTCGTGCCGAGCGCAAGTCCGATCGCCCTGCCCGCCGCGCTGAAGCCCGCGTGCGCGCCCGTCATAAAGATCACGAGCCCGAAATAGGTATAAAGAAGTCCGAAAACGATCCGCCAAAAGGTTTGAATCGGCATATTCCTGTTCGCGGTGAAACGGAAGATCAGGAAGAAGGCGGCGATGGGTCCGATCGAGATCGCCACGTCTTTCATTTGATCGAGGAAAGTCAATCCGAATACGCGGAAGAACCCGCCCGTGATCTCCTCGGTCGAAGGCACGATCTTCGTAACGTCGATGAAAAACCCGAGAAGCATCACGCTGATGATCGGTCCGACCGACGCGAGCGCGACGAATCCGAAACTCTCGTCCGAACCCGACTTGCCGCCGATGTTCGCCACGCCGAGCCCCATCGCGATGATGAAAGGCACGGTCATCGGCCCCGTCGTCACGCCGCCGCTGTCGAAAGCGAGGGGCAGGAACGCCTCTTTGCCGAGGAGCGTCAGCGCCAAAGCGAGCGCGAAAACCACACCGTAGGAGATCAAAAGCAATAGCCTTAGGGAAATGCCGAAGATCACGCGGAGCATCGACAAGGCAAGAAAGATGCCCACGCCGACCGCCACGAGAGAGATCAAAAGCCATTTATTGATATGCGCCGCCAAGCCCGCCGCCAGTACGGATAGGTCGGGCTCCGCCACCGTGATGATCGCCCCGATCAGGATCGAGACCACGATGATGACGGTCAGGTTTCGGGTCTTGGTCGTCGCGCTGCCGACCAGTTCCCCGATCGGGATCATCGCCGCGTCCGCACCGATCGCGAAAAGGCTCATGCCCCCGATCACGAGCACGCACCCGACGAGGAACGCGAGGATCGCCCCGCCTTCCATCGGCGCCAACGTCAAAGAAAGGACCACGACGATCGCCGCGATCGGCAATACCGAAATAAGACTTTCCTTGACCTTGGACCAAACCACAAAAAGGCTCCTTTCGCGTCCTCGCGCTATTTATTAAGTATACCACGCCCCGCGCGGGCGTGTAAAGGGGACGCTCGCAACAAGAAACAGGTTCTCAAACTCAAAAAAATGTGTAACTTTACACAAATCAGGAACTACGGGGCGCCGGCGGGGTTTTAATGCGTAATTCGGAACTTCGTCTAATGCGGAATTCGGAATGCTTGGTCGAGCCCCAAAAAAACTATTCGATTTTTCGGGAAACCCCAATGCGACGCTGACGCTCCGAATGATATTTGAAAAAACAACACCAATTATCGCAATACCAAGCGGGCGAGGAGAGTGGTACAAAGACAAACGCTCATCAAAAAGGCGGGTAGGCACGTATCCTTGCTTATTTCCTAACGGGCGCGGAGAAGGTAGTAGAGACGAACGCATCCTAATTCGGAATTCGGAATGCGGAATTAAGGGTCGCGCTGCTCCGAATCATCCTTTTTCCATTCTACCCCATCCTCTTATCGGAGCGGAGATGGGCTGCGGAGCGAATAGCCATTGCGAACAAAAGAAAGCAAGGGCATCGCGAACGAGCCTATGAACGCTACGACAGAGCGCGAACGAAACAGTGTTTCGGAGCGAGGCAAGCGAGAAAGCGCAGAGAATTGCATTAGAAAAGCGCATCACGCTTTTCGGCAATGATGCGCTTTAACTCGCGCGCAGGGCGCGTACTCCTCGTATATCTACAGCGGGCGAGGAGAGTGGTGCAAAGACAAACGCTCATCAAAAAGGCGGGTAGGCGCGTACTTGTCGTACGTAACTACTCGCCTTTGCAGATGTAGTGCAGTATTTGCCCGCTATACTCGCCCGCTATTTCTTGTCGGGTTTCATCGTGGGAAACAAAAGCACATCGCGGATCGAGCGCGAATCGGTCAGGAACATCACCATACGATCGATGCCGATGCCGAGGCCGCCCGTCGGGGGCATGCCGTACTCGAGCGCCGTGCAGAAATCCTCGTCGTAGGGTTGCGCCTCTTCGTCGCCCTGCGCCTTCGCCGCCATCTGCGCCTCGAAACGCTTGCGCTGGTCGATCGGATCGTTGAGCTCGCTGAACGCGTTGCCGCCCTCGGACGCAAAGATAAAGAACTCGAAACGCTCGGTCAAGCGCGGGTCGGAAGGCTTCCTCTTCGCGAGCGGACTAACCTCGACGGGATAATCGGTAATGAAGACAGGACCCATCAGCTTCTCCTCGACGAAAGCGTCGAAGATATTATAAAGAGCGTTGCCCCACGAGGTATCCGCGGGCATATCGAGACCCATCTTATTACCGCGTTCGATCAAGGTCGCGAGGTCGTCGTTATCGAAGTCCATACCCGTGTGCTTCTTGACCGCCTCGACCATCGTCAGACGCTCCCACGGGGTCTGCAAGTGCAGTTCCTGCCCCTGGTAGGTGATGTCGAGCGAGCCGTTCACCTTCATCGCCGCCGCGGTATACAGTTCCTCGGTGATCGCCATCATCTCGTGATAGTCGACGTAGGCTTGATAGAGCTCGATGGTCGTAAACTCGGGATTGTGCTTGGTATCCATGCCCTCGTTGCGGAACTGTCTGCCGATCTCATAGACCTTCTCGAAGCCGCCGACGATGCACCTTTTCAGGTGGAGCTCGGTCGCGATACGCATATACATATCGATGTCGAGCGTATTGTGATGGGTCACGAAAGGACGGGCGTTCGCGCCGCCCGCAAGGGTATTCAAGACGGGCGTCTCCACCTCGATGAAGCCCTTTTTGTCGAGGACTTCGCGGATCGTGGAAATGATCTTGCTCCGCTTGATAAAGACCTCTTTGACCTCGGGATTCGCGATCAAATCAACGTAGCGCTGACGATAGCGGAGATCGGTGTCCTGCAAACCGTGGAACTTCTCGGGGAGAGGCAGGAGCGACTTCGAGAGCAACTTATACTTCTCCGCGTGGACGCTGATCTCACCGGTCTGCGTGCGGAAGACTTTGCCCTTCACGCCGATAATGTCGCCGATGTCGAGTTGCTTGAACGCCAAATACTCGCTGTCGCCGATGTCGTCGCGACGAACGTAGATCTGGATCTTACCTTCGCCGTCCAAAAGGTGCGCGAAACTCGCCTTGCCCATAATGCGGCGGGAAACGAGACGTCCCGCGATCGAGACCTCCGTCCCATTGAGGGCGTCCGCATTCGCCTTGATCTCGGCAGAGTCGTGCGTCTTGTCGTATTTGACCTCGGTGAAAGGGTCTTGCCCTGCGCCGACGAGCGCGGCAAGCTTCTGCATTCTGACCTGCTTCGCTTCGGATATATTCTCCGTGTTGGTGATTTCTTCCGCCATGATTTCCTCCTGAAAAATGCGTCCCGTTTAAGGGACTCGTAGGGAGATGCCCCCTAGTGAAAAACACGCACCCGCTGTCTTCGGCGGATGCGTGAATGATTACTTGCGGATACCGAGTATCTTGAAGTTGCTCACGCCCGCCGGCGCCTTGACCTCGATCACGTCGCCGACCTTGTGCCCGATCAGAGCCGAGCCGAGCGCCGACTCGTTCGAGATCTTGTTCTCGGCGTAGTTGGCTTCCGCGCTGCCGACGAGTTTGTATTCGTTCTTCTCGTCGTACTCGATGTCGTGCACCTTCACGAAACAGCCCACGCTGACCGTCGTCGTATCGATCGCTTCGCCGTCGATGATCTTCGCACGCTTCAAGGTCTCCTCGATCTCGCGAATGCGCGCCTCGACGACGCCTTGATCTTCTTTCGCCGCGTCGTATTCCGAGTTCTCGCTGAGGTCACCGAAGTCACGGGCGACCTTGACGCGCTCCGCGGCTTCCGCACGCTTGACGCTGATATAATGCTCGAGCTCTTCTTGCAATGCCTTGTATCCTTCTCTGGTAAGAACGATGTCTTCCATAAACTCTCCTTCTCACGCCGTCAAGGCGCGATCCACCCGCCGAAGCGGGGATTCAAAGAAAAAGCGCAACGGGTTTAAGGTTGCGCTTCCGTCTCTCAGTCTCTGTCCGAACCGGGTTCGGGGAGAAGCGCCATCACTCTCGCGCGCTTGATCGCCGCGGCGAGGATCCTTTGGTGCTTCGCGCACACGCCGGTAGAACGCCTCGGAGCGATCTTGCCGCTCTCGGTGATATACTTCTTGAGTTTCGCAACGTCTTTGTAATCGATTTCGTCAATCTTGTCCACACAGAAAGCGCAAACCTTCTTCTTGGCGGGCTTTCTGGACGGACGCTTTGCGCCCTTGTCTTCCATATTTTTCATTTTACACTCCTATTATACTGTTGAATTGATCAGAACGGGAGATCGTCGTCCGTCACCGCCGAACCGCCGATACGCGGCGCGCCGGAGCCGTTGCCGGACGGAATGGTGGGAGGGATCTCGCCGTCGCCTTTGGTGGAAAGGAACTGCACTTCGTCGGCAACGATCTCGGTGATGTAGCGCTTGGAGCCGTCGTTCGCGTCATAGGTGCGCGTCTGGATCGAGCCTGCGACCGCCGCCTTGCTGCCCTTCTTCAGGAACTTGCCGCAGTTCTCCGCCTGCCCTCTCCATACGATGACGGGAAGGAAGTCGGTCTCGGTGTTGCCGAATCTCCTGCTGACGGCAAGGGTGAACTTGCAGACGGGGATGCCGTTATTGGTGTTGGACACCTCGGGATCTCTGGTAAGGTTGCCGATCAAAAATACTTTATTCATATTCTCTCCTCCGATTACTTCTTCGTGACCATAAAACGAACTACGTTCTCGTCGTTTCTCATCTGACGCTCGAGCTCAGCGGGAACGGTGGGCTCTGCCTCGAAAATCATAAGAACGTAATAGCCTTCGGTCTTGTAATTGATGGGATACGCGAACTTTCTCATGCCCCACTTGTCAACGGTCGTCACCGTGCCGCCGAGTTCGGCGATCAAAGCGGCGAATTTGTCCGCGCAAGCGGTTTTGGCGTCGTCGGACGCGTCACCCTGCAGAATGTACAAAACTTCGTACTTATTCATTTTCCTACCTCCTTTTGGACTATATTGACCTTTGCGTCTCCGCAAAAGTAAGGATCCCGCCGACTTTCGGCAGGTACGCCTATTATACTTGATATATAACTTGATTGTAAAGCGTTTTTACAAAATAAATTATTCGCGCGCGAGCCCGCCTCGATCGACGTCCGCGGACAGAGCGATCAGGGTCTGAGACGGCGGATAAAACACCCACGCCGCACCGCCGAAAAAGCCGGATAACGCCGCATCTCCCGCCCTCACGAAAAGGAAGCCGACGCCGAGCGACAGATCGCAGGAAAAGAAAAGCGCCATGCCGATGGCGAAGAGGGGATCCTTGCCGCGCAAGGCGACGAGAAGATTCGAGACCAGCCACACGCCGTACACAGCCCCAAGGAGCACGATTGGATCGGCGCCGAACAGAAAAAACGTCGGCGCAAAAACCGCAAGGCAGATTGCGACGCGCAAGGCAAGAGCGCGAAGAAGGCGCGCGCGCCCGACGTCCGATCGCAGGTAGAAAAAATACACGACCTGCACGACGAGAAAAAACCCGATCGCGACGAGGGGACGCGGCGGGGTCAAAAGGAGAAAGAAACCATCGGCAACAAGGGTAAAAGCGAGAGCGACGGGAAGGAGTGCCAGGTGGGATCGCGGCGGAAAGAGCGCGGGTAAGGCGAGGAAAAAAGGGATCAACACCGAGAGATATTTGAGAGCGGAAGGCGCGGCGAACAAAAGGAGCGACAGCCAAAGGGCGATCTCCGTCTCGACGAGCAGAATACGATAGGTCGCTTTCTCAAGGACGCCCGAACGGCGCTTCGGCTCTGCCAAAAAGGGAAAGGAAGGCATAAGGGAAGTATGGACCGCCCCGCTTCCCCCTAACCGACTATTCCACCGTGACGGATTTGGCGAGATTGCGCGGTCGATCGGGGTCGCATCCGCGCGCTTTCGCGACGAAATAGGCAAGTTGTTGCATCACGATCGAAGACAGGATCGGAGAGAAAAGGGGTGGCGCATCGGGTATCGTCAACAGGCACTCCGCAGGCAAGTGGGGTGCGACAGACTCGGAGGCGATCACGACGGCGGACGCCCCGCGGCAGGTGATCTCGGCGATCGTGGCGGCATTCTTCTCGGTAAGGGCGGGATCGGTAGCGACGAGGACCCCGTACACGCCGTGCTCCATCAAGGCGAGGGTGCCGTGCTTGAGCTCTCCAGACGGATATGCCTCGGAAAACAGATAACTGACCTCTTTGAGCTTCAAACTGCCCTCTCGGGCGGCGGCGTAATCCAGCCCCCTGCCGAGGTAAAAGACCGCCTTCGCGTCCTTCACGCTCGAAGCGAGCGCCGCCATGCGCCCTTCCTCGCCGATAAGGTGCGCCGCCTTGGCGGGCAGAGCGTCGAGTTCCCGCCGAAAAACGTCCAGCCTTTCCGCTGTGATTTTCCCCATAATATCCGCATATTCCAGACATATTTGCAATAGCGCTTGCACCTGCGAGACGTAGGATTTGGTCGCGGCGACGGCGCACTCTCTGCCACATCTCGTGACGAGAGCATCGTCGGACAAACGGACGAGAGAAGAGGCGCGGACGTTGCAGACGGAGAGGAGGTGCGCGCCCCGCTCTTTCGCACGCTCTGCGGCGCGAAGGGTATCCGCGGTTTCTCCGCTCTGCGACAGAGCGATCACGAGGGTCTCCTTGTCGACGGGTACCCGCGCGGTCAGAAACTCGCTCGCGATCTCCGCACGTACCTCTAGCCCGCACAGTTCGCGCATCGCCGCGCGAAAGACCAAACCCGCGTGGTAGGCGCTCCCGCACCCGAGGAGCAGGACGTCCTCACTCGTTCCCACGAGCAAACGGCGCAATGCGCCGCGGGGAAAATGCTCGCTCCCGAGGGAAAGGGCGCGCGGGATCTCGCGGATCTCCGAGAGCATACGATCCTCGGCGTACTGTCCGCCCAAGCAATCCTCCGTCTCTCGCGTAAGATAGCTGATGGGGCGCTCGCGCCCCTCGGCGTCGTACCGTTCGGCACCCTCTGAGCGAAGGCGCACGATCTCGCCGTTGCCAAGCGGGCAATATGCGTCGCAAATATCAAAAATGCCCGAAATATCCGAGCATAAGGAAAAACCTTCTTTCCCTCTCCCGATGACAAGGGGACTGTCTTTTCTGACGCCGTAGATCACGTTCGGCTCATAGAGAGACAGAACGGCGAGCGCATAACTGCCTTCGAGCCGCTCCGCGGCGGATCGGATCGCGGAGAGGACGTCCCCTTCGTACAGCCTTTCGATCAGATGGGCGATCGCCTCGCTGTCGGTATCGGACGAAAAGGTCACTCCCTGCGAGACGAGATCCGAAGCCAATGCTCGATAGTTCGTGAGGATCCCGTTATGGACGACGGCAAACGTCCCGCTTTGAGAGAGGAAAGGATGGGCGTTTAGGTCGGTCGCAACGCCGTGGGTCGCCCAGCGCGTGTGCCCGATCCCGCAACGTCCCGAAAGGGGGTGGGCGTTAAGCACGCGTTCGAGGTTCGCGATCCTACCCGCCTTCTTTACGACGCGGAGCGCCTCCCCCGTGTGCACGGCGATCCCGCTGCTGTCGTATCCCCGATATTCAAGCGAACGTAAACCATCCAGCAAAACGGGAACCACCTCGCCCCGACCCACATACCCAACGATCCCGCACATATCATCCTCCCGTTATGCCCTATTATATGCGTCGCCGAGGGGCGTTGCGACGGACACATCCGCCCACGGGAGAATATAATGAGGATATGGAAATGAGATTCGGAACGGACGGCATTCGCGGCGTTTACGGTAAAACGCTGACCGAAGACACGGCGTTTAGGCTCGGAAGAGCGCTCGGAGAAAAGGGAAGCGTGCTGATCGGCAGGGACAACCGCCCCTCTTCCCCCTCTCTCGCGCGAGCCATCGCCAGCGGCGTCAAGAGCGTCGGAGCGGAGTATCTGTCGGTCGGATTAACGACGACGCCCGCCCTCTACTACCTTTTGACCAAACGACCCTATCCTTATGCCGCTATGGTCACGGCGAGCCACAATCCGCCGAGCCACAACGGGCTCAAGGTCTTCACGCAAGCGGGAAAACCGAGCGATAAAGAACGCTGCGAGATCGAAAAGCGCATGTCGGGCGAAAAGAAGGCGCCCCCTTTCGCGATCGACTATGTCGAAGACCCCGCCCCGCTCGATAGCTACGAAGCGTATTTTCGCACGCTTTTCTGCGACTTGACGGGGCTGACCGTCGTCCTCGACGTCGCAGGTGGCGCAGGCTACCGATTTAAGGGACTTCTAGGGACTCTCGGCGCAAAGGTTATCCTCCTTAACGCACGCGAGGACGGGAGCAAGATCAACGACCGTTGCGGCGCCCTGCACCCCGAGATCTGTGCATCGGAGACTGTGAAGTCGGGAGCAGACCTCGGGATCGCACTCGACGGGGACGGAGATAGGATCATTGCGGTCGATAAGGGCGGCAGGATCCTGGACGGAGACGACGTCCTCTACCTGCTCGCAACGAGGATGCACCGCAAGGGCATTCTTAAAAAGGACAAGATCGCCGTGACGGTGATGACCAACGGCGGCGTGATCAAAAGCCTTTCGGAGCGGGGAATCACCGTCCGCGTGACCCCCGTCGGGGACAGCGCTGTCGCACGAGCGATGGCGGAAGAAGGGCTCAATCTCGGCGGCGAACAGAGCGGGCACGTGATCCTCTCGGACTACCTCGCAACGGGAGACGGGCTCTTGACGGGCGCCGCCCTGCTGAAAAGCATACGCGACGAAGGTCCCTTCTCGATCGAGCCGCAGGCGAGACGCTATCCGCAAGTCCTGCTCGGCATACCCATTGCGGACAAGAGCGTCGTAGACGATCCCTCGTTACTTCGACGCGTCAGCGAGATCGAACAAGGCCTCGGCGAAGGGCGGCTCCTCCTGCGCGCAAGCGGGACGGAATCCCTCGTCCGCATCTTGGTCGAACACCCAAGCGAAGAGAAGGCGCTCATCGCTGCGGAGCGCATCAAATCCCTCGTCACGCAAGCAACGAATGCGAGATAGATCTTCCAAAAAAAAGAAAAAGTCCGTTCTCCGAATAAGGGAGAACGGACTGATCCTTTACAAAAAGTCGATTATGCGTTGTCAAGCTCCGCCTTATAGTGCGCGATGATCTTCGCGGCCCAGTCGTCGCCCTCGTATTCCGCGGCGTCTTCCTCGGTGAAGATCTCGGCGTTGAAGTCATAGTAAGTGATGCTCTCGTACCAGCTGGTGCTCGTGGACTTCGCGCCCGCGGTCACGGTACCCGACCATTGCTCTTCGTCGTGCATCTTCTTGAAGAATCCGTTGGTCCACACCTCGAGCGTCACGTCGAACTGCAGATACTCCAGATCCGTGCTGTTGGCGCTCTTTCTGAGATAGGCACGCGCCTTGTCGACGCAAGCGTCATGCCCTTCGCCCTCGATCAACATCGAGAAACGGCACAGATAGAAGTGATCGCCGTCTTCGGTTTGGCATTCCTCAATGTACGCTTCTCCGTCCTCAAGTTCTTTCAAGACGATATACTCCGCCTTGATATTGAAGTTCGTGATCTCGCGCGGATCTTCCAAATAATAGCCGATTTCGTAGAAGGCTTCCTTGCTCTCGGCGGATTTGATCGCGCTCTTTTTGGGCACTTTGACGGGGATGAAGGGAATGGTCTTGGTCATCGGATGATCCTCGTCGTCCAGGTCGATCCTCGCCGAGGGGCCCTTCAACGTGCCGGTGTAGCGGAAATCGTCCACGCCGTTGGTGTACACCCTTTCTTGCTGTTCCAAAAGGTCGCTCAACGGCTTTTGCAGGCTGACGGGATCACACTCCACGATCGGCGCTGCCTTTTGATAATAGAACTCCGAACCCGCCTGCACCTTGAAACCGCGAACCGCCATGCTGCCGACCGCGCCGAGCGCGTCCGCGCCGCCGTAGCCTTGCAGAACGGTGATCGCCTGCGGGGCGTTATGGATCTTGTTGTAATTCGCCTTGGTGTAGATCAAAGCGATCGCCTGCTTGATCGTGTCAGCCGAAGCGTTCTTCTCCATAGCGGATTCGATCAAGGCAAGCTCGTCGGCGCTGTAAGTGCTCTCGACGGCGGGAGGGGTATTGTGGAACTCTCCCTGGACGATCTCGATGTCTTCCGCAAGGAGCGCGCCGATCAGGAAAAAGAGTCCGACGGCAATGCCGATCAAGAGAATCACGCTCGCAACGATGATGAGCGCAAGCTTTTTCTTGGAGATCTTTTTCTTTTTGGGTGTTTTCTGCGCGCTGTTTTCCTCGTAGGCTTCACGCAATTCGACGGTGGACGCCTTCTCTTCGCTCGGGGTCTCCGTCTTGGTCGGAGTTACCTGCGCCTCTTCGTTGATGATGTCTTTTTCTTCCATAATTCCTCCTTATTTTGCCGAAACCCAGCCCTTCGGATAGCAAAGGGTGTGGTTCGGTACTTTGAGCTTCATATAGTAATAATACCTGCCGCCGTAAGAGAAGTTCGTCACATATTCGTCTTCGGGCGACTCCTCGCTGAGGTAGAACCTGATCGTATAGCCATTCCTGAGGTCGGCGTCTTCATAGACGTCCACCTCATCCACCGTCACGCCGACAGAGAAGTTGCTTTCCTTAGTATTCCACCTGACAGAGACGGACACGGACTCTTCCATATCGGCAAAGTGCGAGTCGAGCAACTTGAAGCGCAAGATCTTGTCGGTGACCACGTAATTACCCTCGGAAGGATCGACCGACACTTCAAAGGTATAGTACGCCTCGGTGTAGCCGTTCTCCGTCGGTTCGTATATGACGTCCGTGATCGACTGAGACGCATTGCCGTTGACGAGCAAAGGCACGTTGATCGGATAAGCGCCGACGCCCGCCGTGATCGAGATGGGATTGCCGGTGTATTCCGTCTTGGCTCCGTCATCCCGCTTGCCGCCGTCCACGAGGAGCTCGACGACGCTCGTGACGTCCTTGGGCGTGATCGTAAAGACCTTATAGGTCTTGCCCTTATAGTGGTTGTGTCCGACGACGTCGACGTATAGGCGATACGCGCCCGCATTGAGGCGCGTCGCCGCTCCGATCGTGGGAGCGCCGTCGTAGTTCTCGGTCACGAAATGCACCTGATAGCTCGCGCCGACGAGATCGGTCTTGATCTGATCCGCATAGCGCGCAATGGAGCTCTCCGCCGTGATGTAGCCGAGTGCATTGCCGCCGTCGTCCTTATCCGCCGAATCGCGATAGGTCTCGACCCAAACCGCCTCGCCGTCGAAGAACATCGCCGCGTTCGGCGCGTTGTAATCGTCCTGCTCGGGATTGAAGATCGCCTGCACGTCGCCGCTCTTGCTCTCCTCGACCGAAGGATTGGTGAGGACGACGCCGATATAACCGTTGCTGTCTCTGTCCCAATCGAAGACGACGCCGCCCGCCTTAGCGCCCTCGGTATCCGAGCGATAGACCGTGCGCGGCGTGCCGCCCATACCGAAGGTCACGAGAATGCTCTCGGGCAACTCGCGTCCCATATCCATAACCTTTTGATACGAATAGATCAGCTTGTCGCTGCCGAGGCTCTCGTAATCCGCCTTATAGAAGACGCCGTCCGTGCCGCCGAGCTTGTCGCCATCCTTGATCGCGATGCGCGAGACGATATTGGAGATCACGCGGATGCTGTAACCGCCGACCTCTTGATAACCGCCGTTCTCATTGCCTACGCGCACCGTCACGTCTTCGTAGAGGGCGCTGCCGTCGTAGGAGAGGATCACGTCGGAATTGTCGTATTTGAGCTTGAGCGGATACTTATTCGCGTCCCCCTTGAACTGCACCTTGACGTCCAGCGTGACCTCGCTGCCCTCGACGTCTCGCCCAAAGGGCGCCGCCGCATAACCGTCGACGTCGAGATAGGGTTGGCTGCTGTATTCGTCCTCGCCGACCTTGATCCACACCTTGTCGATCTCGCGTTTCAGCACGTTGACCGCAACGGGCACGAGCACGTTCGGGAAGGCGTCCGTAAGGTCGATCATCGCATAGACGAGATAGGTCTCGCTCTTAGTATCGATCGCCGCATTCGCGGGAATACGGGTCAGATCCCACTCCGCCGTCGCGCGCACCGATACGCCGTCCAGGTCGAACTTGACGTAGGCGGGATAGGTGGAGCGAGCCGTGGGATTCACGTAATAGGGATTAACGTCGAGCGACAGATCGTAGGAGAAACTATCCGTCGATCCCGCCTTATAGTTCGGCGTGATCGCATAGGGAGTCGAACCGCCCGTCTGCTCGGACGACGCGGCAAACGGCAAGCCGCCGACCGTGATATTCTCGATCCTGCTGTCCACGATCGCGATCGGGACGGAGATCTCTCTGAATCCGACGGACGCATTGCCGACGCGTGCCTTGACGGTGGTCTCGCCGCGGATCTCATTCGCGGACAAGCCCGAGCCGAGCCCCATCGTAAAGAGGGTCGTGACGCTGTCGATGCCCGACCAGGATAGGACGTTCACGGTATATTCCTCACCCGTCGCGCCGCTCGTAACGTAAAGTTTGTCGGGGTAATTCGCAGGATCGCGCGGATCGGTCACGACGTAGCCGTTCTCCGAGGGCTTCATCAAGCGGAAGGAAAGGGTGCGCGCCGTCTTCTCCTCGTTCACGAAGACGCTGTCGCCGTCGCCCACGGCGGGCGCGACGTACACGAAGACGCCGACAGATTGTCCCTTTGCATTCGCCGTCACCTTCACGATGCCGCCGATGCCGATCATATCCTGCTTCTCCTTGATCGCGGAGAGATCCCAAGTGACATCGGTTTCATAGTAAGCGGAACCGTTCATCGAGACCTTCATCTTGGTGGGATAGCCCGTAGTTTCGGTATAGTTGATCGGCGAAACGCCGTCGATCGCCGCGAGGACGGAATAGGTCAAGCAGGATTTGCCTTCCTTCTCGCTGAGCGGAATGATCGAACCGGAGATCGTGCGCTCCTGCTCGGTAAAGGTATAGTTCTTCACGTACTGCGGCAAGAAACGCAGCGAGACCTGCATTTCTTCGCTGCCGAGCGCGCCCGTCAGCAAGTAGTCGCCGCCCATCCACAGGGCGTCCTCGGAGAAGGGCTTGTCGCTCGTCCAAGTCACGGGGACGATCTCGCTCTCCTCTCCCGAACCCTTCTTATAGGTCGCGCGGAGATAGGCGGGATAACGATAGGAGCCGGTATTGTAGACGTTGAGATCGTTTAAGGCATAAGTGTAAAGCTCTCCGTCGGTCTTTTCGCTGATCACCTTCTTGTCCTTATCGAGGAGCGCGGTCTTCACGATGTCCACCTGCGTGAACTCGTAATCGAAATCTATGCGTTGGTGACCGCTGATGTCGTCGCCGATCACGAGGGTCAATTTGCCGCTCGCGCCCGAGGCGTTGAGAACGTTGCTCACCGGCTCGAACTCCCACTTCAACCCCTTGATCTCAAACGCCGACAGGGTGCCCGAGTTGGCGGTAAGCTCGCGCGGAAGCACGGCGTCGGTCGCCGTCGGGGTCAAGGTTCTGACCTTCAACACGTCGAAGGTGAACTTCTGCTGTTGGACGTTGAAAGTCACGCCGTCAAGGGAAGAGAGGTCGAAAGTCGCCGTGTCGACGACGTGCTTTACGAAAATGACCGGTATATCGAGATCGACGTAGTTACCGGTGAGGTCGAAGATGCGCGCTTTGACCTTGTCGGGTTTCTCCGCATTCTCGGTCTCGTAGGCGTAGAGATCGTCCTTTGCCTCGTGTGCCGACTTGATCTCGACCATCTTGCCGAGATTCCACTCCACGCGATCCACCGTGATCACGCCTTCGGCGGTCGTCACGTTCAAAACTTCGGAATAGACGGTCTTGTCCGCGGGATCTCTGCCGTCGTACGCCTCGAATACCATCTTGAAAGGATCGCCCGTGGCGACGTCCACCGCCCCCGTCGCGCGGCTACCGTCGACGTGCAACGTATAGTTCGCCACGTCGCCGAGCGTGATCTCGTTGCCGAAATAGGTCTCCACCTTGGGTCTGACCGTGAAGTCGTGCTTTTGCGAGGTGTACAATAGGCTGGTCGCGATCCCCGACAGATCCCAATTGATCCTCTTGACGTACTCGACCGAGCCGACGGTGACGGTCACGGTCTCGAAGGTGTCGAGCACGGTCTTCGGCGTGACGTCGTTATAGAGCTTGAAACGGAAGGTGCGCGCGGTCACGTCAAACTTTTCGCCGTAGGTATTGCTGGCGGCGAGGAAGGTGGACGACGCGGGGGTGATGTCCACGCGAAGCGTCGCGGAGAGCGGCTTGCCGAGCAAGGTCGCCGCCGCGGAGACCGAGGTCTCGGTCGCGTGACCCGCTTGCGCCACGTGATCGGGCACGCCTTGGTAGGTCCACACCTTTTTGCCCGTGCCGTAGTCGCACAGGGACAGGCTGTAGGTATTGGCGTCGCCCGCGAAACGCACGCTCGCAAAAGAGGGCATCGTATTGTCGGAAAGCAAAGCGACGGGCTCGGTGGGCGTGGCGGCAACGACCTCGGTCACACCGACGTCATCGCCGAACGTGACGGCAAAGGAGGTCGCGGTCACGGTCAAATCGTTATCGCTGTCAAAGACCACCTTCCCCGTCAACAAGGAGTCGGCGATCTTGAGCTCGTAGCGTCTGCATTGCAGGGCGCTCATGGTCGCGAGCGACAGATCGGGATAGATCCCGACGAGGCGCTCCTCGATCCACGCGATCATCGGAGAGTGCACGCCGATCGTATAGGAAGACTCGCGCGCTGTCAGAACCACCTTATTGCCCACGCTGCCCACAGAAGTGTCGAGCGCCTCGTTGAACGCCGCGAGCGGTTCGTCCGCGATCGCGAGGGTGCGAACCTTACGCACGCCCGCCTGCATCGGATAGATCAAATAGAAGGTATCGTCGGTCTCCTCGGTGTAATAGATCCACACGAGCTCCGCGCCACGCGCCGTAAACAATTTCACGAGCAAACGACGCAAGCCGCCCGTCGCGCCGAAGACGAGATCGGCGGTATAGCCGACGCCGCCTTCCGCAGAGAAGGTGACCTCTTCGCCCGAGAAGGACGACAACAGCGCGGACAAAAATGCGCCGTCCGACGAGAAGGCAGTATGCGACGCGATGGTGCCGCGAGCCGAGAGGTGCGTGCTTTCACGCGCAGCGAGGTCGCTGAACGACGCCTCGTCCAACGCGGGCAGCGCTACCACCGTACCAAAGGTAAAGGTCTGCGTTCTGATCGAAAGGCTCATCGCCCCGAAGCGAAGCGACGCCGCCAGATTCTGCAAACGGTCGTTCGCCGTATCCCACGAGAGCGAGATACCGCTGACGCCGAAGAGACCCTCGAAACCGAGCTTCTTCGCAAGGAGCGAGAAGAAGTCCGAGTTGAGTTCATAGGAGACCACGTCGCCCGACTGCGAGCGACCCGCCAGCAGGAACGAGATCAATCGCATCTCGTCGCGGAAGGTATAGGGATCGGTGTCGCGGAAACCCGCCACGCCGAGGCGCTCCCACAATTCGGCAGTCTTGATCTTCAGCTTTTGGACGCCGTACGCGGACAGATCCGCATACAGCCATTCGCCGCGGATGGCGAAGCGCGACGCCTTGCCGTTCGGATCGGTAAGCGAAAGGTCGAACTCCAACCCCGAGCCTGCGACGTAATGCGACTTGAAATCATAGGTAAAGGGATACGTGACCTCGTCGAAGTCACGATTGACCGACACGCCGTAATTCACCGTGCGATCGCTCGAGGCATTCTGCGCGGAGAGATTCAAGGTGCCGGACAGCGCGAAATTGCGAAAATCGAACTCGGTAAAGGTGGCGAGAGCGCTCGGCAGCGTCAAGACGTCCGTGCCCCTCTTCAAGGTAAAGTCCTTGAGGGTGAAAACCGTCTGCTCGCCGTTCACGACCTTCGCGCCGCTGAAGGCGCCGCCCTTGATCGAGAACTCGAGCTTGGGGACCGCCGTCCCTTCCGACAGAGAGGTGATCGAAGCCTCGTCCAAGTGGAGCGCCGCCATCAACTCCGCCGTGGAGAAACCTGCGTCCCAGATCGTCACGAACGAGGAGATCGCGTCGAACAGGCGCGCGTAGGAAAGGGTGAAAACGTAGCGATCCGAACCGTCCTCGTCCGAAAAATAGCGACAGCCGTCGAAAACGCGGCTCGCCAGCGCGGGCAAAGAATCCCCTATGCGCCTGACGGCGCCCGTCTCCTTCTCGGTGTAGAGAGAGGCTACGACCTCGGCGAGGTTGCAGTCGGAGATCTTGGCTCTCCTGGCGTAGGGCGGGAAATCCACGTACGCAATGCCTTCGTGATAGTAAAAGAGGAATATTTCGATGCCGCCTTGCTTGATCTCAAACAAAAAGTCCGTGCGCTTATCGTCGTCGCGATTGGTCTGCGAAATATCGAAGGCGCCTGCGAGCGAATAGTCGTACAGCTTGCCGTCCGCGACGTAAGTACCGCTCAAGGTCATCGTGAAATTATTGATGCCCGACGTGGGATCCGATGCCAACATCGAGGCGTAGACCGTATTCATCGCGGTGGCAACGGGGGTCACGCGACCGTCGGGAGACTCCTGCACGGGGATCTTCTTGCACGCGGAAAACACGCACGCGACGAGCACGAGCACGCATAAAACAGATAAAATAACGAGTACGGTACTTTTACGCATATTACAATAATACAACACGCGCGCGAAGATGTCAATACGTAATATTCAGGCTCCGCGATGACCTTTCTCGTCGCGGAGCCTTACGTTGCGGGAAAGCGGATCCTATCGCCGCTGCCGAAATGCGCCCGTGGGGATCTTATTCGTCGTCCCCGTCGTCACCGTCGTCGGGATCGACAAACTCATCCGCGTCGGGCGGGAGTTCGTCCGCGTCCGGGGAGATCTCGCCCCCGGGCTTGCGATCCTCTTTGTTGCGGTCGCGCTTTTTCTTGTCTTGATCCTTCTTGCCGTTGCCTTGGGGCGGCGTAGCGGGCTTTAAGATCGTGATCTGATCGAGCGGGAATCTCTTGATCACGTACGTATCGTCCACGAAGACCTTGCAAGTCACGACCATCTTGAGCATATCGTTGGACTCCACGACGGCGGGACCGTCCGGCGTCATCACCTTGCCGTTGACCTTGGGCATCTGCTTGAAGACTTCGGAATAGTATTCGTTCTCGTACTTTAAGCAGCACATCAACTTGCCGCAAATGCCGCTGATCTTGGTCGGATTCAGCGACAGACCCTGCACTTTCGCCATCTTGACCGTGACCTTCTCGAAGTCGCGGAGATGACTGCGGCAACAGCATTCTCTGCCGCACATGCCGAGAGCGCCGCGCAGTTTGACGTCGTCGCGCTCGTAGAGCTGGCGGAGCTCAATGCGGGCGTGCAAGGCGGAAGCAAGCTCTCTGACGAGCTCGCGGAAATCCACGCGGTCTTCCGACGTGAAATACAAAACGACCCGCTTGCAATCGAAGGAGACCTCGGAAGAGATGAACTTCAACGACAGCCCGAGTTTGGTCGCTTTTTCCTTGGCGATCTCGAGGGCGCGAGGTTCGGTCTCCTTGGAACGACGGTACTGATCGAGGTCCCTACCGTTTGCCTTGCGGATCACCTTTTTGAGTTCCTTGCCGGGCGCGAGTTCCGCCACCTCGGCGTTGGCTTTCACGACCGACCCGAGCTCGTTACCTTTCTGCGTGTCGACGATGACGAGATCGCCGACCTCGAAGGTCTCCTCTCCGGGATCGAAATCGTAGGTTTTGGGGTTTTTATCGAATTTTACGCCAATGACGATCGGCATTTGTATTTTACCTCCGCTAATTTCAATAATAGATAGTCTGCGACGTTGGTCGCGTTGCAATTGGATTTCAGCCTGGCGCGGCAAGTCAAGATCACGTCGTTCGCCTCACCGACGGCGGCGAGGGTGTACATCGAGGCGATCTCACGGATGGCGCCTTCGGTCTCTTCGAGCGCGACGGGCAAGCCGAGATGCGCGCTCATTACGGAATGAAAGACCGATTCGAAGATCGACAGCGTCCGCAAAATGCGCTCTTTTGAGAAGATCCCGTCTCGGAGATAGCGATAGGCGTCAGCGCTGCTCTTGAGCCCGACGAGGAGATCCGTGACCTCGGTGATATGCCGCAAGAAGTCCTCGTCCGTCGCGAACTCTCTTGCCCGCGTGAGACTTCCCTGCGACAAGCGAGCGCCGCGGGACGCAAGCTCGGCGGGCACGCCGTCCTTCACGAGCGCATCTTTCACGCTTTGCTCGGAAAATACGGGGAAAACGACCTGCTTTACACGCGATAGGATCGTCGGCAAAACGGTCGCGGTGGACGCTGCGGACAAGAAGAAGTGCACCTTCTCGAACGGCTCTTCGAGCGTCTTTAACAGCTTGTTCTGCGGCGGCTCGGCAAGGTTTTCGAAGTTCTTGAAAAAGTAAAGTTTCCTGCCGCCCTCGAACGCCGTCATACCCGCGTCTTCGGTAACTTCGGTCATCTCGGCGACCGTGAAGTTCTCCGCCCCCTCCGCGAGATACTTGACGTCGGGTTTGGAACGCAAAAGCACCTTGCGGCATTCGGGACATTTCCCGCAGGCGGTGGGACAGTAAACGCGCATCGCGATCAACCCGAACAGCGTCTCGACCGCGTCCTTGTCCTCGGACTGGATAAAGTAGGCGTGGGAGAGTTCTCCCCGCTCGATGTCCGCCGCTATGCTTCTATAGACCGAAGACCGTCTGACTTCGTCCGCGTATCTGAGTTCGTTCATTTCGTTACTATTCTACCATCTACCGTACCGAAAAGTCTATCTAAATTCGCCTGAAGGATCGCCACCTTCTCTTTCGAGAAGACTTCGCCTTCCCTGACGACGGGCACGCCAGGGGGATATATGCCGACGTCGTAGACGCTGACTTTCCCGATAAGGTCGGATATATCGGGATATTTCCTATTTTCTCCGACGAAGGACGCCGCGACGCGAAAGACGCCGTCCAGACATCGCGCGTTGAAGGGCGTCACGATGAAGACCACGCGATCCGCATCCGACGCTTCGGCGTAGTATCCCGCATTTTCGAGTGCGGCGGCGAGGGCAAGTCCCCCATTTCGTCTGCCGATCACGACGCGAGTAAAGTCCTCGGCGGGCAGGGTCTCGACGGTGGGGTACTTTCTTTTCACGCGATCGATCGTCCGCTTGAGGGCGGCATAATACCTTTCGCCGTTCCGCTCGAAGAGGTCGCGCGCATAGTCGATACTCGCCATCACGAGATAGCTTGGGCTGGTGCCCGTCACCTCACGACGCGCTTCGCGCGCCGCGGCGTAAAAGGCGTCCCGAACGTGGAGCATCGCCCCGCCCGTATAGACGGGCAAAGTCTTGTGCGCGCCGTGGATCGTCATATCGGCATATTTCACCGCGCTCTCGGGGAGCAAAGAAGAAAAAGCAAAATGCGCGCCGTGCGCTTCGTCGACGATCAATGTCGCCCCCGCCTCGCGGCACGCCTCGGCGATCGCCGCGATATTCTTCACTCTGCCGTAATAGTCGGGGCTCGTCACGCAGACCGCGCCGAAGCCGCCTTTCTCGATCTCCTCTATTGTGGAAATATCCGTAACGGCGAGAGAAAAGAGCCGCTTTGCGGCGTGAAAACTCTTGTGCATATCGCCGAGATACGCGATCCTTTCCTTCCTGACCGTGAGGAGCGCGGTACGGACGGCGTCCGTCGCCCCCGCCGTAAAGAAAAGGGTATGATCCGCGCCATAGGCGCGCGCCGCAAGCTTCTCCGCTGCGAGGATCACGCCCGACGACTCGGAGAGCACGTCGGTAAAAGAAAGCTCCGTTACGTCGAAAGGAGCGGAAGCATAGAGTCCCGCCGACCTCGAAAAAGCGCGTTTGCCGCCGTGCGACGGCATATGAAAGCGCCCTTTGACCTTCCGATAACGAAGGAGCGCGTCGAAAAGAGGAGTCACTATTCGACGTATCCCTTCATATTGTCAAGGAGTTTCGCCGCTTTTTCCGCGGCCTTTTCCTTGGTGTCCGCATGCGCGGAGACGTAGAGTTTGAGTTTGGGTTCGGTGCCGCTCGGGCGGATCGTGACCCAGTCGCCACCCTCGAGGTAATACTTCATCACGTCGCTCTTCGGAAAGTCGATCGGGGATTTCGCGCCGTTCGCGTCGGTCTTCTCGCTCGCGAGGAAGTCCACGGTCGCCTCGACCTTGTAACCTGCGATCTCGTCGATCTTTACCCCTCTTAAGGCGCGAGTCTTCTCCGCCATAATCGCCATACCGTCCAGCCCCTTGAAGTAGACGGAGATCGTCTGTTCCGCATAGTAGCCGAGCGCCTTGTAGATCTGTTGCAAACGCTCGTACACGCCGATGCCGACGCTCTTGTAATAGCATACCATTTCCGCGAAGAGCATCGTCGAAACGACGGCGTCCTTATCCTTCGCGTGGGTGCCCGCCAGGTAGCCGTAACTCTCCTCGTAGCCGAAGAGGAAGGTATGCGCGCCTGTGCGGGCGAAGAGATCCATCTTCTCGCCGATGAACTTGAATCCCGTCAAGACGTCGTAGCACGCGGCGCCGTAAGAGGCGGCGACCTTCTCGGCGAGCGAGGTGGTCACGATGGTCTTTACGACGGCGGGCGAGGGCGGCATCGTGCCGCGCTCCTCGTGACGGCGCAGAATATAGTCCATCAAGAGGACGCCCGTTTGGTTGCCCGTCAGTAGGACGAATTCGCCCTTGTCGGAGCGCACCGCGACGCCCATTCTGTCCGCGTCGGGGTCGGTGCCGATCACGACGTCGCTGCCGAGCTCTTCCGCGAGCTTGATGCCGAGGGTCAAAGCGTCGGGCATCTCGGGATTGGGCATCTTGACGGTCGGGAACTCGGGGTTCGGCTCCGCCTGCTCGGGCACGACGTTATAGGGAATGTGCATACGAGATAGGATCTGCGTAACCGGCTTGTAGCCGCTGCCGTGGAGCGGGGTATAGACGATCTTCAGGTTCGCGCCCTCTTTCGCGACCGCCTCGGGAGAGAGGGACAACCGTCCGATCCTATCGAAATAGGCTTCGTCCACGCTCGCACCCATCACGGTGATATGATCGGAAAGGGCGAAATTGTCTTTGCCCATGATCTCCGCGCGGGAGAGAGCGACTTTCTCTTTCGCAATGCCGAAATAGTCGCGCTTCTCAATGTAAGAAACCACGCGTTTGGTCGCTTCGGGCGACATCTGCGCGCCGTCCGCACCGTAGACCTTGTAGCCGTTGTATTCCTTCGGGTTGTGGCTCGCGGTGATCATAATGCCCGCAAAAGTCTTCAAATAGCCGACCGAGAAGGAGAGGATCGGCACGGGACGCACGTTCTCGAAGAGATAGACTTTGACGCCGTTCGCCGCCAAGACTTCCGCCGCGCCGAGCGCGAATTCGTAGCTCATTCTGCGCGTGTCGTAGGAGATCACGACGCCTTGGCGCATCGCGTCCGCTCCCTGCTCCCGAATATAATCCGCAAGACCTTGCGTGGCGCGGGCGACGGCGTATTCGTTCATGCGGAAAGTGCCGAGACCCAGCACGCCGCGCATACCCGCCGTACCGAAAGCAAGCGGCAAGGTGAAGCGCTCGCGCAGCTCCTTGTCGTCGCCCTTCAGCGCCTCGAGCTCCGCCTTTTCGGCGGGCGTCACACAGTCAAGCCAATGCTTGTAATTCTCGATATAATCCATTTCAGAAAACCTCCGAAGATCAGAATATAAATATTATAACAGAAATGTTATAACATTTCAAGACCTATTCGAAGCGCGAAGGCAAACGCTCCGCAAGAGAGGGGGTACTGCTCCGCAGCAGAGCGATGTACGCGCTACTATACGTCGCCGAAAAGAAAAACCGTGCGTGGTTCTGAAAAGAAGAGCCACGCACGGGCGTCCGCTACGAACGGACAAAAGGATAAGGGAGGAGGAAGATTGCTTGTTTATTCGGCGGGAGCTTCAAGGGACTCGTTAGGGACGAAGCCACCGTTTCTGCCGCCATTCCCGAAGGGCGGGAATCCGCCGTTTCCGAAGGGTGCGCCGCCCTGCCCGCCGCCTTGCCCGTTGCCCGGCATCGCGGGGGGCGTCATGCCCTCTTGCGGTTGCTCTCCGTTCGGCATTTCGGGGGGAGTCATGCCGTCTTGGGGCGCTTCGCCGTTCGGCATCGCGGGGGGCGTCATACCACCGTCGGTACCGTCAAAAGGGGTCTGCCCCTCGGTCGGAAACTCGGGCGGAGTCATGCCGTCACCAAACTGTCCGCCGTTCTGCGGCATCTCGGGAAGATCGTCGCCGTCCTGCCCCTCTTCCCCGTTCGGGAGCGCGGGAGGGGTTTGACCGCCCTCTGTTCCGCTCGATCTGCCGCCGGGACCGGGTCTGCCGCCGCCTTGATTACCGCCGGGGCCACCGCCCATGCCGCCTTGTCCGCCCATGCCGCCTTGTCCGCCCATGCCGCCCATGCCGCCCATGCCGTTTGCGGTACCGGTCGTCGCAGTCAGGTTCACGCTGTTATTGCCATAGGTCAAGGTATAGGTGCCGGACCTAAGGTCGGGGGTGCTGATCGTGACGTTCGCACACGCCTTGGGAGCGGTGAAGGTCAGGACGGTCGCGCCGCTATTATCCTTCAAAGTCAGCACGGTGCCCGCCGAAACGCTGACGTTCGCGACCACCATATACTGCGTGGCGCCCACGGGATCCATCGCCTCGCGACAGGTCGCGATGACCGTGCCGCCCGAGATCGTGGTGCCCGTCTCGCTGTCCAAGGCGGAATTGCCGCCGTTCACGGGGCCGAAGACCCTCACGTCGCCGCCCGAGATCAGGAGTTTGCCGTTGCTATCGATGCCGTCGCCCGAGCAATCCACGGTCAGACTGCCGCCCGTGATCAGGATATAGTTGGCGTAGTTCTTGAGGTCGGCATTCGCCGCATTCACGCCGTCGTCCACGACCGTGATCGCGATCTCGCCGCCCGTGATCTCCACCGCGGCGCCCTCGATGCCTTCGTAGCCCTTGGTGATCGTGATAGTGCCGCCCGAGATCTTGGTCAGGTATTCGGCGTGGATGCCGTCGTCACCCGAAGCGATCTCGAAAACGCCGCCCGTGATCAGCACGTTGCCTTTGCTGTGGATCGCGTCGTCGTTGGAATCGATACGGAAGGTGCCGCCCGTGATCACGAGAGCGTAATTGTCGATCGCACTCTCTTCGCCAAAGTCGGCGGGATAAAGGGTCTCGTTGCCTTCCTCGTCCTCGAGCACGATGCCCGCGACCTTGAGCGCCTTGCCGTCCGCCGCGTCCGAGCTCTTTTCGGTGACCGTAGTCGGCGCGCCGCCATTGGTCGTGATCGTGATGACGTCCTCGGTGCGGTTCGCGATGTACAGGCAGCTGTTCGCCGCGATGCCGTCGTCCGTCGCCGTCACGGTGATCGTGCTGTTCTCGATGTAGATATAGCCCGCTTGGGGATCTTGTGCATAGGCGAGAGCCTCTTCCTCGCTCGAGGGCTCGATGTCGGTCTTGATGCCGTCGTTGCCCGCCGTCACGGTCAGGGTCGCGCCCTTTATCTCGATCAAATTGTCCGCCTTGATACCGTTCTTGACCGCGGTCACCTCAATATTCGCGGAGAGAATGGTCAGCGCATTCTTGACCTTGATACCATTCGCCTCTTCGCCGACGGCGGTCACCTTTAAGGTGCCGGAGCCGTTGATGGTCAGCGAGGACTTCTTCGCTTGGATCGCCGCGCCGTCTCCGTCCGCCGCCGTGTCGCCCACGCTGTCGGATACTTCGTTGACCGTGCCGTCCGCGATGGTCAAAATGCGCAACTGATCGTCACTCTTCGAGAAGACGATCGCCGCCGAGGCCTGGCTGTCGAGGGTCTTGATCGTCGCCCCTGCGAGGACGAGGCGCACCGTGCCTTCGATATTCTTATCCACGACGACTGCGCCGTTCAGGGTGCCCGTCAGGACGTAAGTGCCCGCCGCCTTGATCGTCAGCACGTCGTCTGCGTATTTCACTCCCGTGATCTTGCTCTCCGAGGTCAGAAGGGATAGGTCGATCTCGATCGCCCCTTCCTCGGTCGTCGTAGCGACTTGTTGCTCTGCGCTGACTTCGACGAGTTCGCTGTCGAGATAATTCTCGGACGACGTATCGGACAACGTCTCCGTAACCTCTGCGGACGCCGCCGCGATCTCTTCGGCGGAGAGATCGCTCGCCCCCGCGCCGCCGTCTGCCCCGCCGCCCGCGCTCGAAGTCGCCACATTGTCGCCGCTCAGCCCCGTAAGAGAAGTCAAGCCGTCGCAAGCCGTCGCAAACACCGCGATCAAAGCAAGCATTGCCACCAATATGATCAGTTTTTTACTCATAAGTCAAACCCTCCTTTTCGGTTTCTTCACCCACAGTATGACGGAGCAAACTTAAACAAGACTTAAATCGGAAAAGTTTTTCGAAAAAGTTTCAAACCCGATCAAAAATCGTCGGGCCGAAAGGTGGCAAACGAAAAAACGGACGCGAGGGAGAGCGCGTCCGTTTCTTATGATCATGAGATCCGTATAGGGATCAGTCTCTTGCTTTCTCCAACTTGGAGAGTGACTTCGCGATCCCTTCGACCAAAGTGGCGTCGTGTTCGCTCAAGGTGTAATAGCCTTTTTCACCGCTCTTCTTCACGACGATGATCGTATTGGGACTCACGTCGGTCTTCGGCTTCGGAATATAATCGATGTCCGCGAGCAGGCGCTCGAGACTATAGTCCGTCGCATCGCAAATCTTCTTCAGCGTATCGAGTTGGATCTTGCGCGTAAAGCCCGTATCCTTGCTCTTCAAGAGCTCATAAATGTACTGACGGGAATACCCGACCTTTCTCGAAAACGCAGAGATCGTAAGTCCGCTTTCTACCAAAATCTGTTCTATTGCTTCTCCGAGTTTCATTTATAATCACCTCGGCACTATTATAACACAAAAATGAGAGTCCGTGCCTTAAAAAACAATAAAAATCATTATATTTTCATTACATATTTGCAAAATCGACGCAAATATTAAGAGACATCGAAAAACAAAAACTCTCAAAAATTAACTTTATTATTCATTTTTCGCGCAATCATCGTATGCTTTATGTAAAGAATATGCACGCGTTATTCGTTTGACTTTTGCGCGCGCGCATAGTATTATAAAGAAAGTTTTCACGGAGGAAGAAACGGTGGAAAAGATAAAGAAAGTACTGATTTCCGAGACTGACGTTAAACAAAGAGTCAAAGAACTCGCCGCCGAGATCTCGCACGATTACAAAGGCAAAACGGTGACCTTGATCTGCATATTGAGCGGCGCGTCCGTCTTCTTCGCCGACCTGGTACGCGAGCTCGATCTCGACGTACGCTTTGAGTTTATGTCGGTCTCCAGCTACGGCGGCGGCACGGTCACGAGCGGCGAAGTCAAGATATTGAAGGACGTCAACCACCCGATCGCGGGACAACACGTCATCATCGTGGAAGACATCATCGACAGCGGTTGCACCCTTTCCTACTTAAAGCGCGTGCTCGCGCAACGCAATCCCGCGTCGATTAAAGTCTGCACGATCCTGGATAAACCCAGTCGCCGCAAGGTGAACTTCAAGGGCGAGTACGTCGGATTCGAGATCCCGGACGAATTCGTAATCGGCTACGGGCTGGACTACGACGGCAAATATCGCAATCTGAAAGACGTGTGCGTCTTGGAACTGACGGAGGACTGACTATGGAAAAGTTTTATACCATCGACATCGCGGGACTGAAACGCGATCTCCCCATCTGCAAGGCGGGCGACAACCTGTATATCGGCGCGTTCGTGATGTTCTCGGACGTGGAACTGACCGTCAAGGCGGCGACCGCTCTTCTCGAGAAATGCCCCGACTTCGACGTGATCCTGACCGCCGAGTCCAAAGGAATCCCCCTCGCCTACGAGATGGCGCGCCAAAGCGGCAAGACCTACCTCGTCGCGCGTAAGGGCGCGAAACTGTATATGCAAACGCCGGTCAAGGTGTACGTGAAGTCCATTACGACCGCGAAAATGCAAGAGCTCTACCTCGACAAATCCGAGCTGGACAGCCTGAAGGGCAAGCGCGTCTTGATCGTGGACGATGTGGTCTCCACCGGCGAATCGCTCTACGCTCTCGAGCAACTCCTGTCCCACGCGGCGGGCACGGTGGTCGGCAAGGCCTTCGTCCTCGCAGAGGGGGACGCGGCGAAGCGCGACGACGTGATTTATCTGCAATATCTGCCCCTCTTCTTTGAGTAAAAAGACAGCGCATAAGGGCGCATCTACGGCGTTACTTGCTACAAATCCGCGCAGTTACGTACGACAAGTACGCGCCTGCGCGGATTTTTGCAGAGCCTTGTATCTGCAACCCTTCTTCGCTGCCTTTTGTTGTTTCTTATCTCAACGCGCCTCTATCCCCCACGCTCTGCCACTTTACAAAAACGAAAAATCCTGTGATCTGTGTTAAAAAAGGCACAATCAAAACGAGGGAAAGCTCTATTTCAGGCTTTCTATAAACTCCGCCAAGAGCTCCTTTTGTTGTTCGGACAATTGCAATATCGGTTCGCTTCCCTCTTCGCGAAAGAAATCCGACAACGAGACGTCGAGCGCTTGGCAAATATACCCGAGATACTCCACCGTCGGACTCTTTTGCCCTTGTTCCAATTGATATATATACGTCGGAGATACCCCCGCAAGGTTAGCCAACGCATTCTTCGTCAAGTGTTTTTGTTCTCTCAAGTCCTTTATTCTTTTTGCGATATAGTTATTATCCATAAGTCCGTCCTTCCACAATAGTTTTATTCTTAAACACAATTGACAAAAATGTTATAACTATAGTATTGACTTAGTGAAACTAAAGTGTTATTATAAAAGAGACATTTTTTGTCAAGATATTGCAAAATACCCGTTGAAACAAAAACAGAATCTTCTGCCACGACGGCAGCAGAAGAAAAAGGAGAAAAATGATGAAAAAAATAGCTATAGTAATTTTACTATTTGTGATTATTTCCACGTTATTGATTGGATGCACGCCATCTGTACTCTCGACGCCGAGAAACGTCCGCATCGACAATGAACTATTAAAATGGAACAGCGTAGAAGGCGCAACCGGTTACAAAATATTCGTCAACGGAGATGAAATGGCAGAAACGACAAACACCACCTATAAGCTGTCTGAATTGGATTTGACCGAAGGAGAAACCTATGAGATCACTGTTGCGGCGAAAGGTGACGGTTATTTAAAAACACAAAGTTCTCCGTCCGAGAAAATAACTTATACTCCGAATACTCTTGTCGAAGAAGCGAAAGAGGACAGTCCTTCAAGACCCATAGGAGAAGCAAAAGCCGTAACGGATAACGATTTAGCAAGCGACCTGTTTCGATCTGGGCTCGGATACGGTGTTAATGCTTTGACCGCAACGAGCGCAGTCGGCGGAACGCGTGCCTCGGCTTTTTTTAACGAATCATTGATTGACAAAGATTCTTTAAGCGGATATGAAATCGGCATGTCGGAATCAAAAGCAATTACCGCAACAAATATAAAAGACGAAGCCGTGAAGGTTAATTCGAAAATAACGTATGGAACCGCTACGGAATTGAGTTATGCCGGAATGTTCAGCGGTGGATTCGAAGAACGTTTCTCTTTATCTACGGCAATTGAATCTAAAGTACATCAAAACCAGTTCTATTTCATCTTGAACATGAATAATACCGGCAAAATTTATCAATTAAAAAACTACCAAACCTCGCGGGCGTACAGCGACAAGCTATCGCAATATGTTTTGGAAGATTTAGCCGATTTACGGGCAGGAACAATGACCCCTGCATCCTTCTTTGCAAGATACGGAACTCATTTAATGATGGCCGTTTGCTATGGGGGTAAAATAGAAGTTAACTATGCGACATTTTCCAAAGAAGCCATCAACTCCTCCAAAATTGCGACCTCTTTGGAAATGAAATTGAGGGCAGGCGCATCTATCGGAGCAATAGACGCAAGCACTTCCACGGATTTCGGCACCGACCTCGAAAGCGACCAATCCCAAAGTCAAAACGATACCTTTACTTCGCTCAAAATTCACAGCATCAGCAAACAACCGCAAACCTCTTTAACATTTAGTGATTTTTCCGGCAATTATGCGGCATGGTCGGAACAACTTAACGACGAATCGAATTTCCGTATCATTGACATAGCAGATGGTGGATTGGTACCTATCTGGTTATACATTCCGAACGAATACTCCGACGTCGTTACGATTTTAGAAAACTATTTCTATGAAGAAGCAACTGAAAGAGGGTTGGCTCTTATAAATAAGCTCGCACCAATCGCACAAGAAGAAGATAAAGGTGATCTCGTACATTTTAACGGCGGGCATGGTACGATAGAAAGCCCCTATTTAATAACGTCAAAGGAACATTTCATCAATATGATGAATTGGGAAAAATCAAAAAATTATTTTTCTCTCATGCAAGACATTGATCTAAAAGATTGGTCTGACTATGGCATTTATAATTGGGCAGCCAATAAAAGTACCCCTCCCAAATCTTTTAAAGGGTATTTTAATGGCAACAATCATACCGTAACATATTCTATTAGAATCGGGAAAACAACGAATATCAGCTGGGCATTGGGTTTATTCCCCTGCATTGAATCTGCCGAAATAAAGAACCTAAACGCTGCTTGTACCATTACCACGTACGATCCCCAAAACCGCAAAAAGAAATGGGATATTAGTAATGATGATCGTGCAATGGATGTAATGGTCGGGGGTATCGTAGGATACGCAAAAAACTCTACCATAAAAGCCTGTTCCACTTCCGGGGAAATACATTATAATTCCGATGGCGGGACGAACGATACCAGCGTCGGCGGCGTTATCGGATTCGCAAAAAACTGTAATGAAGATAACAAGATTACCGATTGTTCCAGTTCCACGAACATTTACGTTAGAGGATGCTGGATAGAACTGGGTGGTGTAATAGGCTTAATCTACAAAACCGACTATTCAAATTTAAAGTTTACAGGATCAAGAAAATCTAATGAGGACTGGGCGTTTACCGGAGGAACATGGAGCAACGATCTTGTCGGACGAAGCGGAACAGACATCTTACCAAACTGATAATCAACAAAAAAGCCTCGCGAAAACGGATACATCATCGCGAGGCTTTTACTTTTACTCAGTTTACCGAATACAGCAAATCGTTGTACGTCGGGAACCGCCAGTAGAGCGCGTCCACGATCCCTTCCAGTTTGTCGATGACCTCGCGCATATCGTCCATAGCGGGAATGACCTCGTCCTTGCACCAGACCGCCTGCGGCTGTCCCGTCATTTCCTTGGAATGGGCGACCTTCTTCTCGAGATCACCGAGCAAGCCGAGCAAGCGTTTCGTATCTTCCGAAAGCTCGGACAGAATGCTCCATTCCAGCGCGTCTTTATCCGTGTCGAGTATCTCGCGCTTTCTGTCGATGATGTCTAAAAGCTCGCGCTGATACTGCAAGGAAGCGGGCAGAATATTGCGTTTCACCATATCGATCAAGGTCAGCGCCTCGATATTCACGGTCGAAGAATAGCTCTCGAGCAAGATGCGATAGCGAGAATAGATCTCCGCCTCGGTGAAAACCTCGTACTTCTCGAAGAGACGGCGATTCTCTTCCTTGACGAAACAAGGGAGCGCGTCGACGGTGGTCTTGAGATTCAAGAGTCCGCGGCGCTCCGCCTCGAGCTCCCAACTCTTGCTGTAGCCGTCGCCGTTGAAAATGATCCTCTTGTGCTTGACGATATTCTCGCGGATCAGCTTATTGAGGTCGGCGTGGAAATCCGAGGACCCCTCAAGTCGGGTCGCGAACTCGTCCAGCGCCTCGGCGACGATGGTGTTAAGAACGATATTCGGGCCCGAGACGGACAGGCTGCTGCCCGGCATACGGAACTCGAACTTATTGCCCGTAAAGGCAAAGGGGCTCGTGCGGTTGCGGTCGGTGGTATCCTTGGGAATGCGCGGTAATACGTCCGCACCGATCTCGATCTGCACCTTCTTTTTCCCTTGGTAGGTCGCATTGGTCTCGAGCGCGGTCAAGAGGTCGGTGAGTTCCTCACCGAGCGACACGCTGATGATCGCGGGGGGCGCTTCGTTCGCGCCGAGCCTGTGGTCGTTGCTCGCCGTCGCCACGCTCATACGCAGGAGGTCTTGTCTGTCGTCCACCGCCTTAATGACCGCGGTCAGGAACAAGAGGAATTGTGCGTTCTCGGCAGGGGTCTCGCCCGGCTCGAACAGATTGACGCCCGTATCGGACAGAAGGGACCAATTGTTGTGCTTGCCGCTGCCGTTCACGCCCTGAAAGGGTTTCTCGTGCAACAAGCAGACCAATCCGTGCCTTTCCGCGACGGAACGCATCGCGGACATCGTGAGTTGGTTGTGATCGGTCGCGATATTCGCGCCGGTGAAGAGGGGCGCCAGTTCGTGCTGGGCGGGCGCCGCTTCGTTGTGCTTGGTCTTGGCGAATACGCCGAGCGACCACAGCTCGCGGTCGAGATCCGCCATAAACGCCTGCACGCGCGGCTTGATCTCGCCGAAATAGTGGTCGTGGAGCTCCTGCCCCTTCGTGGGCGGAGCGCCGAACAGCGTCCTGCCGCAGATCACGAGATCGGGACGCTTCAGATACGCTTTCTTGTCGATCAGGAAATACTCTTGCTCCGCGCCGACGGTCGGGATCGCGGTCGTGCCGCTCGTCCCGCCGAAAAGTGCGAGGATCCTCGAGACCTGCTTGCCGAGGGCTTGGATCGAGCGCAGGAGCGGCGTCTTCTTGTCGAGAGCCTCTCCCGAATAGGAGATAAATACCGACGGGATAAAGAGGGTGCCGTCCTTGACGAAGGCATAGGAACTGGGGTCCCACGCGGTGTAGCCGCGCGCCTCAAAGGTATTCCTAAGTCCGCCGTTTGGCAGACTAGACGCATCGGGTTCACCGTATGAGAGTTCCTTACCACGGAACTCCATAATGACCCCTTCGCCTCCCTTGTCGGGCGTGATGAAACTGTCGTGTTTCTCGGCGGTGATCCCCGTCATCGGTTGGAACCAATGGGTGAAGTGGGTCGCTCCCATTTCGCACGCCCATTCCTTCATCTTCTCCGCCACGACGTTCGCGATGGACGGCTCGAGCCTCGCGCCGCTCTTCGCGGTCTTTTTCAAGGATTCGTAAACGTCCTTCGGCAGACGCTTACGCATCTGTTCGTCGTTAAATACAGCATTGCCGAAACATTCGGGCACATTTTCCACCTTCATTTCTCTTGTCCCTCTTACAATATAACTATGCCGCTTTTTTTCGCTTGGGTTACCGTATCCTCGTCCCACAAAGAGACCTGCACTTCGCCGATATGCGCCTTTTCGAGAAGGAGCATCGACAGACGGGACTGTCCGATGCCGCCGCCCATCGTTAAGGGCAGTTCGTCCGAAAGCACCGCTTGATGGAAGGGGAGAGAGCGCCTTTCGTCCGCGCCCGCCTTGGTGAGCTGCTCGTCCATACTCTTCGCGTCCACGCGAATGCCCATCGAGGAGACCTCGAAGGCGGAGCCGAGCACTTCGTTATAAAAGAGGATATCGCCGTTCAGCGCCCAATCGTCGTAGTCGGGCGCCCTGCCGTCGTGCTTTTCGCCGCTCTTGAGTTTGTCGCCGATCTGCATGACGAAGGCGGTCTTGTACTCCGCGAGGAAGGCGTTTTCGCGCTCCTTCGGCGTGAGGTCGGGATAGAGATCCTCGAGTTGCTGCGTGGTCACGAAGGCGACCTCGCGGCAGAGCGTGGTCTTCAAGGCGGGATAGCGACGGTTGAGCTCGTCCTTGACGTCCGCGATCGCGGCGACGATCTTCTTGACCTCGCTTTTGAGATACTCCACCGTGCGAGTCGAGCGGTCGATGACCTTCTCCCAATCCCATTGATCGACGTAGATCGAGTGCAGGTTATCCATCTCCTCGTCGCGACGGATCGCGTTCATATCGGTATAAAGTCCCTGCCCGACGGGGAAACCGTAGGTCTTGAGCGCCTGGCGCTTCCACTTCGCGAGGGAGTGGACGATCTGCGCTTCGGAGCCGTTCTCCTTGATGTCGAACTGGACGGCACGCTCCACGCCGTTCAAGTCGTCGTTCAGTCCCGTCTTCGGGTCGACGAACAAGGGGGCGGAAACGCGGATCAGATTGAGCGCTGCGGCGAGTTTGTCCTCAAACGCGCGCTTCAAGACGCCGATCGCGACCTGCGTGTCGTAGATGCCGAGAATGCTCTTGTATCCTTCCGGTAAGTAAAACTTGCTCATATAAAGTACCTCACGAATACTATTATAATAAACTTTCGCGCGGAATGACAACAAAAACAATCTCCTTTACCATTTATTCGTGTTATAATAAGTACAAATCCGTTTTATCGCGAGGTTCTGTATGAGAAATTGGGAAAAAGAAAAAGAAAAACGCGTCGCGTTCATTCGCGATCTGCTCGCCTCTTCTGGCGCAAAAGGCGTCGTATTCGGCAACAGCGGCGGCAAAGACAGCGCCCTGGTCGCCGCACTCTGCTCCTTCGCCACGAAGAACGTCCTCGGCGTCATCATGCCCTGCCACTCCAAACGCAATTACGGAGAGGACAGAGAGGACGGGCTCGCCGTCGCCGCCAAATACGGCATCGAAACGATGATCGTCGACCTGACGAAGGTGCGCTCCGATCTCTTGGAAGCGGTTGAACCCGCTCTCGAGAGCAAGGGCGCGCTGTCAAACATCGCACCCCGCCTCCGAATGACCACCCTTTACGCGATCGGCGCGGAACGCGGCTACCTCGTCGCCGGCACGGGAAACAGAAGCGAACGCTATATGGGATACTTCACGAAATGGGGCGACGGCGCCTGCGACTTCAACCCGATCGCAGACCTCGGCGCGACCGAGGTATTCGACTTCCTGCGCTATCTCGGCGCTCCCGACCACGTCGTGAACAAGGCGCCCTCGGCGGGGCTCTTCGAGGGACAGACCGACGAAAGCGAAATGGGCGTGACCTACGCCGAGATCGACGCCTTCCTCAACGGTGAACCCGTCTCGGACGAGGCGAAAGCGATCATCGAGCGCTATCATCGTTCGGCAGCGCATAAAATGGCGATGCCGCCCGTGTACGAGGAGAAATAATCGCTTCGTTCCGCTCAATTAGGAATTAGGAATTGCGGTGTCCCTACGGCTTCGATAATTAAAGAGAACGTAATCTCTCATACCGACAAAAACCAAAACCTCTCCCCTTTCAATTAGGAATTAGGAATGAGGAATTAGGAATTGCGGTGTCCCTACGGCTCCGAAAACAAACCGCAAGCGTGCTCTTTTTTCTCAATCACCTTCACGACAGAGCGCGAAGAAGGGGGATTATAAAAACAAAACGATTTCCACAACCAAGAGAGCGCGCAGAACGGTTGCAGATGCGCGGCTCGTTACATTAAAAAACAAAAAATCTCCCCCCCCATTCCTCGAGCGTGGAGAAGGGGGGAGAGGCGAGTGCTCCGCAAGCGAGAGCCTACCACAAATCATATAAAACGCGACAGTCCCATACAAGAGAGCGCGCAGAAGGGTTGCAGATGCGCGGCTCGGCAAGCCGACGGAAAGGCGCGTACTCCTTGTACGTAACTGACGGCGGCGCAGACAGAAACAAAGCAGATGCGCCCTAATGCGCGCTCGAAAAAATATGTTGAACGTAGTACTGATAAACCCCGAAATCCCCCAAAACACCGGCAACATCGCCCGCACCTGCGCCGCGACGAATACCGTCCTGCACCTCGTGCGACCTCTCGGCTTCGACATAGACGAAAAATCGGTCAAGCGCGCAGGGCTGGACTACTGGGACAAACTGACGATCAAAGTTTATGACGATTTGGCGGATTTTTACGAACAAAACGAAGAAAACGTAAAGAACGGCGCGACGATGTGGTACGCCTCGACCAAGGCGAAAAAAGTCTATACCGACGCGGTCTATAAAGACGGCGACTATCTCCTCTTCGGCAGAGAGACCAAGGGGATCGACGAAGAGATCCTCGCCGCGAATTACGACACGACCGTCCGCATCCCGATGTGGGGCGAGATCCGCTCGCTGAACCTCTCGAACAGCGTCGCGATCGTCCTATACGAAGCCTTACGACAAAACGGGTTCGAGCGCTTTACGCTGACCGGACACCTCAGAGGAGATCGAAGATGAGCTACTCAACCTTTCTCTCGACACAAACCCCCATCGCCATGATCGTGATCGGAGCGGCGATCCTCGTCTTGATCTTCGTGCACCTCTTTCTGCACAAGACCACGCGAGGGCTCGGCCTCTACGGCGAATGGAAGGTCGCCAAAACGCTCAAACGGTTCTTCGCGCGAAAGACGCCCATCATCAACAACTATATCTGCTTCGATCCCAATTACAACAACGTGCTCTCGAAACGGGAAAAGAAAACCGTCCAGATCGACCACGTCGTCGTCTGCGAGAAGGGCGTCCTCGTGATCGAGACCAAAAACTGCGCGGGGACGCTGTACGGGGACGACGAACAGCGCGAATGGACGCAAGTCCTCGCGGGGGGCAGAGTCAAGAACGCCCTCTACAATCCCGTCAAGCAAAACGCCACCCATTGCTACCATATAAGAAGGATCGTCGGACGGGACGTGCCGGTCAAGTCGATCGTCGTACTGATCCGCGACAACGCAGACAAGCTCTCCTGCTCGGGGAACGTGATCGGGCTGTCCGGACTGCAACGCTATCTATCCTCGCTCCCGAGCGTTATGGACGACGACGAGATCGCCGACGCCTATCAAAAGCTCAGCGCCGAAAACGTCTCGCGCTCGGTCTCTTCCCGCAGGCATAATCGCAACGTAAAAAGGCGCAGTCGCGACGTCGCGCGCGGGATCTGTCCTCGGTGCGGCGGCGTGCTCTTGCCGCGATGCGGAGAGGATAACGTCCCCTTCCACGGGTGTAAAAACTATCCGAAATGCCGTTTCACGACCAAGCGAGGTCTGTAAGCGCTCTGTTTTCACAAAACTTTTTATAAAAATCCGTTTACCTGTTGAAAAGCCCTCTCGCGTGTGGTATAATAACAAACGAGCGTAAAAGCTGTAATATATTTATAAGGAGAAAAAAATTATGCCCAGACAGATTAGTGACGAATGTGTAAAGTGCGGCGCGTGCTGCGCCACCTGCCCCGTGGAAGCGATCGCGGAGGAAGACGGAAAGTACGTCGTGGACAAAGAGAAATGCATTGATTGCGGCGCTTGCGAAGCGGGTTGCCCGGTCGGCGCGATCTCTGAGGAATAAGACAAAACGCCGGCTCTTCGGAGCCGGCACTTTTATCAAGACATCATTCAATGCCGAGGTTTTCTCGGCGAGGAGTAACTATGCAAATCAATACGGCGTTGTTCGAGAGAGGCGACAGGATCGGCGTGGCGGTATCGGGCGGCAGGGACAGCATGAGCCTGCTGCATTATTTGGTCGAGCATCATAACGACCTCATGATCCGCGTGCTGGCGATCCACGTCGAGCACGGCATTCGCGGCGAAGCGAGCCTTGCCGATCAGCAGTTCGTCCTGAACTATTGCTCCGAACACGACATCCCCGTCTGCTATACCAAGGTGGACGTTCCCGGCTATGCGAAAGATCATTTGATCGGCATCGAGCAGGCGGCACGCGAACTACGCTATCATTACTTCGACGAACTGCTCCGCAAGGGCGTCGTGGACAAGATCGCGACGGCGCACCAACTCGACGATCAATGCGAAACGGTGCTGATGCGCATCTTCCGCGGGACGGGCGTCAAGGGACTCGAAGGGATCCCGAGCGCCAGAAGCGGCAAGTATATCCGCCCGATGCTCTCCCTGTCGAGACTCGACATCCAAGAATACTGCGAGGCGCACAACGTCCCGCACGTCGAAGACAGCACCAACCTAAACCTCGAATATACGAGGAACTTCATTCGCCACGAGGTGCTCCCCGTGGTGGAAAAGATGTTCCCTCAATACAGAAAGAGCATCGAACGGCTGACCGGCGCGGCGAAGGAGACCATCTCCTTCATGGACAGCGTCGCCGTCCCCTACGAGGTGGACGACCGTTCGAGGATCGTCTTCTCGGTGGCGGCGCTGACCGCCGCACACCCCGCCCTCGTCCGTCACAGCATCCGCAAGGCGATGATCGAACAAGGCTTCGCGCTCGACTTCGAACAATGCAACCTGATGGACGTCCTATCTCTCCTAAACAAGGAGACGGGCAAAGAGATCAGCCTCTCGCAGGGGCTCGTCGCGATCAAGGCGCCCGAGCACCTGATGATCATGCGGGCGACCGAAAGCGTGCCATACGAGTTCCCCTTCAAGAAGGGCGACACCGTCCTGCCCAACGGGACGACCCTCACGATCGGCGACTATCGCGGCGTGGGACTGCGTTTCGACCCGAAGAAGATCCCCGAAGGCAGCGTGATCCGCAACCGTCGCGAAGGCGATATTTTCACGACCTTCGGCGGGTTCACCAAGACGCTCGGCAACTATCTGACCAACATCAAATACCCGAACCGTGACAGAGACGACCTGCCACTTATCGCGCACGGGAAAGACGTCCTCGTGATCTGCGGCGTGGAGATCTCCCAAAAGGTCAAGGTGGACGAAAACACCGAAGACGTTTACACGGTCAAAGTATCGAACTGACGATGACGACCCTCGAACTGCTGCAAGAGAGAGTCTCTGCTCCGATCTATCTCGTGGGAGGAGCCGTCCGCAACGAACTCATCGGACTGCCCTGCTCCGACATCGATATTTGCGGAGCCTTATCGCCCGAACGCCTCGCTGAGGAGACGGTCGGGCTTTTTACCGTGCGGGACGTCAATCCGCGCGTCGGCACGGTCAAGCTGTCGCGAGGAGAGGAATCCTTCGAATATACGACCTTCCGCAGGGACAGTTACCCCCTCGAATCGGGGCAACATACCCCCTCGGAAGTCACCTTCGTTTCCACGCCCGAAGAGGACGCCTTCCGTCGGGATTTCACGGTCAACGCGATCTATAAGCGCGTGTCGGACGGCGCGATCATCGATCCGACAGGGGGGCTCGAGGACATCAAACTCCGTCGGCTTCGCACGACGCGCGATCCCGAAAAAGTCTTCTCCGAAGACGGGCTTCGCCTGCTTAGGCTGGTTCGCCTCGCGGCGGAACTCGGGTTCGAGATCGAGAAAAAGACCTTCGTCGCGGCAAGCGACTACTCGCACCTACTGTCCGACATCACCGCCGAACGCAAACGCGAGGAGCTCAACCGAATGCTCGTCGCGGACACGAAATACGGGGTAAAGGGCGCGGTTTATCGCGCGTTCAAGCTCGCACGCGAGGTCGGGCTCTATCCCTATTTCCTGCCCGAGATCGAGGAAGGGATCAACATCGATCAACCCTCGAGATACCACAGATACGACGTGTACGAACACATTATGCACACCGTCGCCGCCGCCCCGCCCGAGCTGCGTCTCGCGGCGCTCCTGCACGACATCGGCAAGCCTCGTTGCTACATTCGGGACGGCAACTTCTATATGCATTCGGTCGAAAGCGCGGAAATGGCAAAAGAGATCCTGACCCGCCTGAAGTACCCCAAGCGCGTCGTCGACCGCACCGTGCGAATCATTCGGTGGCATATGTTCGACTTCAACGGGCAAGTTTCGATCAACAAAAAGCGCCGTTTCGTACAACAGGAATGGGATCTCCTCGAAGACATCGCGCTTCTCAAGCACGCGGACAGCGTGGGAACGGGATATTTTACGCATAACGAATACGCGGACGCCCTGATCGAACTCAAAAAGAAGATGGCGGAAGAGGGGGTGCCCCTCACCGTCAAAGAACTCGCGATCGGGGGAAAAGACCTCGAAGAACTGGGCATCGAACCCCCGCTCCGCGCCGAAGTCCTCTCCACCTTGCTCGAACGGCAAGCGGACGAAGGCGCCAACCGCTCGCGCGAGTTCTTACTCGCCGAGGCACTCCGCGTCGCGGAAGAAATACGGAGGAAGAAATGACGACGGTGATCATCGTATTATTGGCGATCAACTTGGTATTGGGCGTCGTGGCGACGGTCGCCGCGCTCTCTGCCAAACGCACGGCGGGCGGACTGTCCGAGAAGGACGCGAAATCCATCGTGAAAGCCGAAAGCGAATACCAGACCCGAGAGATCACGCACGCCGTGACCGCCGCGAACAGCACCCTGCTCTCCGCGATCAAGGTGCATACCGAGACGCAGGGGGCGAATACCGACCGCTTTATGAGCGTCGTCGCCGCGAACGTCGAGGGGCAGGACAAGCGCCAACAAACCTTTATGCAAAATGTCGAGACCCGTTTCGAAACGATGAAAGACAGCATGGAAAAGGCGCTCTCCGAGATCCGCCAAGAGAATGCGACACAACTCGAAAAGATGCGCGTGGTCGTGGAAGAGAAGATGCAAGCGACCCTATCCGAACGTCTCAATCAATCCTTCGGCATCATCGGCGAACAGCTGGACAGAGTGCGGGAAGGTCTCGGGGAGATGAAGAATCTGACGGGCGAGGTCACCGACCTTAAAAAGGTGCTCGGCGGCGTGAAGACGCGCGGCGTGTGGGGCGAACTGTACCTCGGCGCCCTGATCGAAGAGATGCTCGCCAAGGAGCAATACGACACCAACGTGCATATCGGCAAGAAGGGCGAGGTCGTCGAATACGCCGTCAAGATGCCCGGCAAAGGGGACGGAACGGTATGGCTGCCGATCGACGCGAAGTTCCCTCTCGAGGACTACCAGAGGCTCGTCGAAGCAAGCGACCGCGGCGACAGAGAGACCGTCGAACAGATGGGCAAAGCGCTCGAAGTCCGCATAAAAGCGGAAGCCAAGGACATAAAAGAGAAGTATATCAAGCCGCCGCAAACCACCGACTTCGCCGTACTGTACCTGCCGATCGAAGGACTCTTCGCCGAGGTGGCGAGGCGTCCCGGGCTCCTGGACGACGTGCATAAGAAGTATCGCGTGATGGTCACCGGCCCCACGACCCTGTCCGCCCTGCTCAACAGCCTGCTGGTCGGATTCAAGACCGTCGCGATCGAAAAACGCAGTCGCGACATTTGGAAACTGCTCTCCGCCTTCCGCAACGAGTTTACCAAGTTCGCGGAACTCTTGGAGAAGACCCAAACCTACGCCGAACGCACGTCCGACGGCATTCGCGACGTGACGCAGAAGACCCTGAAGATCAGCAAGAAACTCTCCGACGTGGAGCTATTGGACGCCCCGAAAGAGGGGAGCGACGAAGGCGACGAGGAGTAGCGCCACCCCGCCGCACGGGCAGGCACTTGCAAAACGTGCGCGCGGTATGATATAATAATGCAATGAGTATCAAGAAGAAATTGTTTCTCACCAACGTGATCATATTCGCCGTGATGGTCGCCCTTGCTTGGACGTACAGTTTTTTTGCGAACGCGCTGCTCAACAAGTTCCCGATCACGGGTCCGGACGAAAACGAGTTCAACACGGTGGCGAATTGCTTGACCAATAACGCCCTTTCGGACGACGAGAAAGCCGCAACGATGGCGAAAGTCGGATACAAGCTCAGCATCTATAATTCCGATCTGTCATTGATCAAAGAATACGGTTACACGCTGAAAAATTACGAGCTCAACATCAGCTCCGGCAGTCCGACGGTGGAGGCCTTTTCGGACAAGATCCTGATCGGCGCGCTCCGCAACGGTCGCATCTACGCGGCGGTGAAACCCATCACGCGCGACAAGCCCTTTACGACGGCGAAGAACATCGCGCTCGCGGTGATGATCGTGTCCTGCGCGATCGTCGTATCGCTCGCCTGCTACTATCAGTTCTATACGATCTTCCCGCCCTTGACCGTCCTGCAAGGTGGACTGAAACAGATCGCGGCGGGCAACTACGAATATCAGCTCCGCAGCAACAAACACGACGAGATCGGCGCGGTGATCGGCGAGTTCGAGATGATGCGACGCAAGCTCGCCGACCTGGACAAACAGAAGTCGCAATTCGACCGCCAGCGCGGCGAGATCATCGCGGGCATCAGCCACGACCTGAAGACCCCGCTGACCACGATCCAAGGCTACACCAAGGGACTGATGGACGGCGTCGCGAATACGCCGGCGAAGACCGAGCGCTACCTCAAGACCATCTACGAGACCGCCCTGACGATGAACGCCCTCGTCAACCAACTCAACGATTTTTCGAAACTCGACATCGACACGATCGAATACTCCTTCCGTGAACGCGATCTCGTGGCGCTCATTCAAGACTTCGCGGCGATCAACATCCCGATCTACGCGACCAAGGGGCTCAAAATCGAAACGGATTTCTCGGACACGCCGGTCGAGGCGGACATCGACAAGGATCAATTCCTGCGCGTCGTCCGCAATATCCTCGACAACAGCGTGAAATATAAGGACAAGGAGAACGGCGAAGCGAAGATCAAGGTCTACTCGGACGGAGAAAACGCCGTCCTCGAGATCGGAGACAACGGTCCCGGCGTCTCCCCGCACGAGATACAGTATATCTTTGAGAGCTACTATCGCGGCGACCCGTCCCGCACCAACCCGACGACGGGCAGCGGCCTCGGGCTCTCCATCGTAAAGACCATCATCACCGCCCACGACGGCACCGTCGAAGCGGTGAACGATAACGGACTCAAAATCATCATCAAAATCCCGCAAAGGAGGAAAAGAAATTGAGAAGGATCTTAATCGTTGAGGACGAGAAAAACATCGCTGAGATCGAGAGAGATTACCTCGAGCTGGACGGATTCGAGGTCATCATCGAGAACAACGGCGCCGCAGGTATGCAGCGCGCGCTGAAAGAGGATTTCGATCTCGTGATCCTCGATATCATGCTCCCCGATATGGACGGATTCGAGATCTGCCGCACGCTCCGCAAGGAGAAAGACGTGCCGATCCTGATGGTCACGGCAAAGGTCGCGAGCATCGACAAGGTCAGAGGTCTCGGCATCGGCGCGGACGACTATATCGTCAAGCCCTTCGACCCCGCCGAACTTGTCGCACGCGTCAAGGCGCATATCGCCCGCTATGAACGCATCAAGGGCAACACGCAGGAGAAAGGCGTCGACATCGAATATCGCGACCTCGTGATCAAACCCCTCTCCCGCCGCGTCTTCTTCAAGAAGGAAGAGGTCTTCTTGACCGCCAAGGAGTTCGACCTACTCTACTTCCTCGCGAGCAATCCGAACGTCGTCTTCCGCAAGGAGACCCTCTTTGCCAAGGTATGGGGCGTCGACAGCTACGGTGACGCGGGCACGGTGGTCGTCCACCTGACCCACATTCGCGACAAGATCCCGATGGACTATATCGAAACGGTCAGAGGCGTGGGATACCGCTTCAGCATGCAAGCGGAACAATAAATGTTTACCGGCGATTACCATACGCACACGACCTTCAGCGACGGCAAGGGCACAGTCCTCGAGAACGCGCTCGCCGCGAAGGAAAAGGGTCTAAGGGAGATCGCCGTGACCGACCACGGATTCCGCATTCTGACGATGGGGTTCAAGAAGTATCTCCGCGCCAAAAAGGAATGTGAAGAAGCGGAAAAAACAACGGGCATTCGCGTGATCGCGGGCATCGAAGCGGACATCGTCTCCCTCGATGGAGACGTCGACATTCGCGAGGATCACGTCGCCCCCATCGACTTTATCGTCGTCGGATTCCATAAGTTCGCATTCCCAAAGGATCTGTCCTCTTTCTTCAAAATGTACCTCGTGACCTACTTCAACGGACTGATCCGCACGAGCAAAAAGGCGCGCGCGCGCAATACCCGCGCCGTGATCGCCGCGATCGACCGCTATCCCGTCAAGATCGTCGCCCACCTGAACCACTCGCTTAGGGTGAACGTCGGGGAAGTGGCGGCGGCGTGCGCGAAAAAAGGCGTCTTGATCGAACTGAACGCCAAGCATCTCAAGGCATTGAAAGGGCATTGGCACGAACTAAAGGACAGCGGCGCGAAGTTCGTCGTAAACTCGGACGCACACCGTCCTCGCGACGTTGGCGAACTGCAAAAGGCATTCGACTTCGCCGTCAAAAACGGCATTGACCCCTCTCGCATCGTGAACTACGAGGCATAGAGAGGAAGGAAAGGATATGGCAAGACATTTCATCCATTACTATTTCTCGCAAAAGATCACGGAGAACGCGTCCTACGCCTTGTCCGCGATCTTGAAACTATATCCCGACGCCTATCTGCTCGGCAGTTTGGGCGCCGATCTCTTCGTGGGCACCGAGCACAAATCGCGCCTCGCCACGACAGACCCCCTGCAACTCTTCGGCGTGACCGCCCGCCACATCTACACGAACGGCTCCAAATGCCGCCTATCCTATATGCTCGGGTTCTTGTCGCATTACGCGCTGGATCGCGTGCTGAATCCCTACTTGTCCTATTTCGCGGCGAACGGCGTAGCGGGATATTACGGCGGCAAGATCGAAACGGTCTCTTTGGACGAGATCGAGATCGGGGTGGATCGCCATATCGTCCGCGACTATCTCGGTATGGAGAAGGCGCTCTCCCTCGTCGGCAAGATAAACACCCGCAAGGCTGTGCTGGACGAGATCACTGACCTATACGTCACCGTCCTGAACGACCTATCCGACCTCTATCTGAACGAGCACAAGACCTATGCGATGCTCGAGGGCGTCCGCCCCGACATCCCGCTCGCGGAAGGGCTCGGCAGGCTGGACTATATGAACCGCGAGAACCGCGAATGGAAGAACGCACAGGACGAGCGGCTGACCCTATCGGTGGACGAGATCCTGACCGAGGAGATCGAGCCCGCTTACGCCCTTTTGGAAGAGTATATGGCGATGGCGCGCAGCGATAAGGCTCCCGACGAAAGCAAGTTTCGCCTGAACGGACTTGGCGAAACGGTATAACGACGCCCGAAAAGACCCGCGTATATGCTTGATCACGTCACGACCAACCATCAAAAGACCATCTCTTTCGGCTCCTATCCGCAACGTCTCGTGACGGAAGAAGCGCTGATTCGCCGTCTAAACGGAATGGCGGGCGTCTTGCCGACCGAAACCCGCCCCGAAAAATGGACTTCCTATCATTTTTATTATAACAATCGCCCCTTCGACTTTTGTTGGTATATCGACCTCACGGACGGGGACAAGCGGTATCGCGGCGTGTATTTTTCCGAATGGAGACCCAACATTACGGATCTGCTTGAAGACGACTACGAAGAATGCTCGGAAACCTACGAACCCGCACAACAGGCGAACGGGTATAAAAGGAAAACCGTGTATTGGTTCCTCTTTGAACCCATCGAATGGCGGGTGCTCTACCAAGGCGAAGATCTCGCTTTGCTTCTCTCTTGCCGATCCTTGGACGCTCGCGAGTTTTTCCACGCGACGGATCAAGACGACATCGAAGTGGCGGTGCACGTCCCCGTTGACCCGAACGATTATTCGTATAGCGACCTTCGCTTCTTTTTGACGGAAATCTTTTACCGAGACGCCTTTAGCGAGCGAGAACGGGAGCGCATCGTGGAGACCGAAATCATAAACGACGAGCAAAGCACCTTTCCTTCCGACCGAAAGGATTGCGCGAAAGGACGGCACAATCCCTACGTCTGCCAAAACACCGTGGACAAACTGTTTGTTTTAAGCGTGCAAGAGGTCACGGATCCCCTCTTCGGATTCGACCCCGATCCGCGCAACAGCGACTCAATGCGGCGCATGATCCCCACCGATTACGCACAGGCGCTCGGCGCCGGCAAGGTAAAGGTGGAGTGTGAGGCAAAAGGCTTCGGGGGCTGGTGGTTGCGCTCTCCCGACAAAGACTGCCCCGTCGACGCGCGCTACGTGATGCCGGACGGGAGCGCGGATTGGGACGACGGGCTCGTCACTTTAAACAACCTCGGCGTCGTTCCCGCCTTGTGGATCAAGCGCCGATAACCTCTTCCCCTCTCGCTTGAACGAAAACTCTTCAAAAACGATTCGCCTTGCGCGGATCGTTGTTTCTCAAAACAAAAGCGAAAGCACTCCGAAAAGCCTGCGATTTCTCGGGGATCACGAAACAAAAAGGCGAGTAAGAGCATACTTTCCGCACGCAATTACCCGCCTTTGAACGTGTAGAGCCCTATTCGTGCCGCTATACGCCGTCGCGAATAATGGAAAGGGCGACCTTGATCCCATCCACCGCCGCACTCATAATGCCGCCGGCATATCCGCACCCCTCTCCGCAGGGATATACCGCAGGATCGGTCAGGCTCCGACACGCCTCGTCGCGCAGAATACGCACGGGAGAAGAACTACGCGTCTCGACGCCCGTCAAGAGGTTATCCTCCCCGGAAAGTCCCTTGACGCGCCTGCCCAATACGGGCAGAGCCAGGCGCATCGCGCCTGTGATCCTTTCGGGCAAGAGGCGCGACAGATCGCAAGATGTCACGCCGGGGAGATAAGTCGGAGCGACCGCGCCATCCAAGCCGCCGCGCTGTCCTTTCAAAAAGTCTCCCACCCTTTGACAAGGCGCCTTGTAGCCGCCACCCGCCGCGGAGAAAGCCTTTTGCTCCAATTCCCGCTGATAGGATACGCCCGCAAGGACGCCCCCACCGAAATCCTTTTGATCCACGCCGACCAGGAACGCCGCGTTGGCGTTCTTGCCGTCGCGCGCGTGATAACTCATTCCGTTGGTGACCACGCCGCCCTCTTCGCTCGCGGCGCAGACGACGTAGCCGCCGGGACACATACAGAAACTGTAGACCCCGCCGAGCGCGGTGTGTTCCACGACCTTGTAGTCCGCCGCGGGGAGACGGGGGTCGGCGTCCCTGCCGTACATCGCTTCGTTCAGCTCGGATTGCAGGCTCTCGAGCCTGACGCCGACCGCGAAGGGCTTACTCTCCATCGCATATCCGCGTTCGTAGAGCCGCTCGTAGGTATCCCGCGCGGAATGTCCGATCGCGAGGACGACCCGATCGGTCAAATACGCTTGATCGGCGGTCAAGCGGATCAAGCCGCCCTGCCTCGCGAGGTCGGTGACCTTGGCGCGGAATCGGACTTCACCGCCGAGGCGCACGATCTCCGCGCGCAAATTGCGTATGGTATCGCGCAACCGATCGGTGCCGATATGCGGCTTGTTCAGATACAAGATCTCCTCGGGCGCGCCGAACTTCACGAAGGTCTCGAGGACGAAACGGGTGGATTCCTTGTCCTTGATGCCGCTATTCAGTTTCCCGTCCGAAAAGGCGCCCGCACCCCCTTCGCCGTACTCGGCGTTCGCGATGGGATCCAAGGCGCCATGCCGCCACAGCGCGTCCACCTTGCTCGCGCGCTCCTCGATCGGGAGACCGCGCTCGAGCACGATCGGTCTCAGCCCCGCAAGGGCGAGAACGTACGCGCAAAAAATGCCTGCGGGACCGAATCCGACCACGACGGGACGGTATTCCCTTTCCCCTATCTGCGGGATCGTCATTTCGGGCATCGATTCGACTTGGTCCGAGATCAACACGCCGTACACTTCGCGGATTGCACCCTTTTTGCGCGCGTCGATCGACTTGCGAAGAATGCGAAAGGTGCGAACCGATTTTTCGTTCAGTCCCGCCTTATGGGCGGCGACCCGTCTGACCTCAGCCGCCGTGGAACCGATGGGCATCGAAAGGGCGTCTATCTTCATTTCTCTCTCCGCGTGCAAAAGAAGTGCCGCAACCTCTTCGCCGCGGCAATCGTTTCATTTTTTGTTTTCGTATTTCGGGGATTCATTCCGCAAGTACCTTCTCCACGAGCGTCGCGACTTCTTCGGCGGCAACCTCGATCGGACGGGCGTTATCCACCGTGGCGACCCGCTCGTCGGGGAGAGCGGCAAAGGCTTTTAGGTAGTTCTCGCGCACGCGGGTCAAGGTTTCGATCTTCTCGTAACGCTCCCTTTCGCCGCGACCCGTCATACGAAGGGCGAAACTCTCGGGCGGAATGTCGAGAAATAATGTCAGATCGGGGCGCAAGGTCTCCCTCGCGACGCGATTGATCTCGATGATCCAATCCATCGGCGCAAACAGCGAATTGTAGGCAAAAGAGGAAAAATAATAGCGGTCGCACAGTACGATCTCGCCGCGGTCAAGATGGGCGAGGATGCCTGTTGTCGGGTTAAGAATATGATCCAATCGATCTGTCATAAACAGTCCCGCGATCGCCTGCTCCGGCAGATCCGCCGCCCCCGTCAAACAACGACGGAGCAACGTGCCCGCCTCGCCTTCGGTGGGTTCGCACGTAAGCCATACGCGGTGACCCGCCGCTTCCAAACGCTCCTTGAGAAGACGGGCGTGGCTGCTCTTTCCGCTGCCGTCGATCCCCTCAAAAACGATAAACTTGCCTCGCGTCATCAGTCGTCGTACCTGCCCTCTTTCGCCTCGATGATCAGCGCGCCCAGCTCGCGAGCGGCTTTTTCGCTCTCTTTGCCTGCTTTGCCGACTTGGTACTTATAGACCTTGCCCTTCTTCTCGCGTTTGGCATAGGATCTGCTCTTGTACTCAAGGAAAGGCGCTTCTTCGCGGGCGTAAACGTAGAAATAGAAGTTCTTTTTCACCATCGTGAAGAAGAGGGGGAGCGAGATCAGGACGGAGATGCCGCCGCAGACGTAGAAGAGGATCGTGAACCAATCCTTCCAACTCTCTCCCGTGATGCCGGGGATATTCATACCGCTGTTGAAACTCGGGAGCAACAGCATAAAGACGCCGAGACCGAAGAAGATCAACCAAAACAGGAACTTCCCGAAAGAAAAGTGCGTGGAACGGCTGAACTTGATGCCCGAGACCTTGTCGATGTCGATCTCGGAGCGCTCGCCCGCATTGATCAGCAGGCGCTTGTTGGTCAAGCACAGCACGCCGTCGCCCTTCCCCGCCGACAGACAGCTGTAACTGCGGATCACGTTCTCCCCTTTCGCGATGATAAAGCCGGGGACGGCGTCGTTCTCGGACAGAAGGCTGTCCTTGTCCAATTTGTACTTTCTGCGGAGTTTGCGCTCGTAGGAAGAATACTTCCGAGGGGCTTTATCTACCGATTTCATGGGTTCCGCTTCGGGAACGGCCACGGCGACGGGCGCTTCCTCGGACGCGGGAGCGGGTGTTTCCGCAGATGCGACGGGCTGTTCCGCCTCTTGCGGCTTAGCTTCGGGTGCGGGCGACGGCTCCGCGGATGCGGTCGGCAACTCGTAGTGCTCGCCGGTTTCGCGTTCGATCTCTCGCACCGCGTCTTGTTCCGCTTGCGCTTCGACGCGGGCGATCAACGCCGCGGTCTTGGCTTTCTTTTTGTCCGCTTTGGCTTGTCTTTTCGCCTCTTTCGCCGCCTCTTTCTCCGCTCTCTTGCGCTCTGCTTCTGCCTCTTTCTCCGCTCTCTTACGCTCCGCCTCGGCCTCTTTCGCCTCGCGTGCGGCGGCTGCCGCCGCTACCTTGTCGGCGCGCGCTTCCGCGGCCCTCCTGCTCTCCTCGCTCCTCGTGAACTCGGGCGGGATGATGTCCTCAAACAGAGGTTGCGGCGCGCCGTAGGTCGGCTCTTCGCGCACCTCTTCGGGCTCGGCGGGGATCTCCTCGGCAGGCGCGGGTGCGCTCTCGACCTCGATCGCGGGCTCGGGGGTGGGTTCGACCGCCGGAGCGGGCGTTTCCGCCGCAGACGCTGCGCTCGGCTCCGCCTCTACGATAGAGGAAGCGGGCTCTTGGGCGAGATCGATCGTGGACGAAGGGGCGATCGGGAGTTCCTCGAGTTCGGGTTCCGCCCCACCCTCAAGACGCCGAGAGACCTCGTCGTCGAAATTGTCAAGGGCGGTCTTTGCACTATTCTCTTTTTCGGAATGTTTCATACTCTAACCTCACGCGGCGCGCTCTGTAGCGCCGTATAAACTATTATAACATATTTTCTACTGTTTGCAACATATTCTCTTCGAGATAACGGATAGAGTTTGACTTCTTCGCCCGATTCGGGATATAATCTCGATATACGATATTCCTTGGGAGGCAACGGATATGAAGATCACAGACGCGATCGGGAAAGGGAAAGGAACGCTCTCTTTCGAGATCTTCCCCCCGAAAGGCGACTTCAACAGACAGGACGTGCGCGACCTGCTCGCGGCGCTCTCGCCCCTTCGCCCCGCCTATATCAGCGTGACCTACAGCGCGGGCGGCTCTCTCAACAATAAATTGACTGAAGAGATCGCGCAGATGTCGCAGGCAGAGAACCATATCCCTTCCGCCTGCCATATCACCGTGATCAACAGTACGAAAGAGACGGTGAAAGAGACCATCGACTCCTTCCACGCGCGTGGCATCGAGAACGTCCTTGCCCTGCGCGGCGACCGAGTGGAAGGCGCGCCCGAAGGCGGCTACACCCACGCGACGGACATCATTCCGAACCTCGTCGAGCGCGGGTTCTGCGTGGGCGCGAGTTGTTATCCCGAAGGGCACCCGTTGTCCCCCTCTTTGGCGGAAGACTACCGCTATATGAAGATGAAAGAGGAGCTCGGCGCGTCCTTCTTCGTCTCTCAACTTTGCTTTGACAATCGCCGCTTCTTCGAGTTCTTCGACGGCGTCAAAAAGGCGGGCGTGACCTCTCCCGTTTCGGCGGGCATCATGCCGATCATGAGTAAAGCGCAGGTCAACAGAATGATCTATATGTGCGCGGTCTCGCTGCCCGGTGAGATCATTCGCATCTTGAACCGCTACGAAGAGGACAAGGACGGCCTTTTGCAAGCGGGACTGGACTATGCGGCGGAGCAGATCCGCGAGCTGTACGACCACGGCGCCGACGACATCCATTTCTATACGATGAACCGTCCCGAAGCGGCGACGGGGCTCGCGCAGCGCCTGACCGCGATGGGTTACTTGAAAAATGCTTGAGGAGCAGGTGATCCGCGACGCCCTGCGCTATCTGGGCAGTAAGGGCGAAGACCCGTCGGACTCGGAACTGCTGAAAAACGTATTCGACGCCTACCGCGAGGTCTTTTGTCCCCGTCAGGTGACCGCGACCTTCCGCGTGAAAGATCACGAGCCGGCGCTGACCTTCGAAGGCTGCGCCGTCACCTTGGTCGGCGAGAGCATCGGACGGCATTTCGCGGGAGCGACCGAAGGGATCTTCAGCGCCTTTACCCTCGGCGTGGCGTTTGACAGAAAAGTGCGCGAACTCTCCCTAACGCGTCCCTCGGAGTCGGTGGCTCTGAACGCCCTCGGCAGCGCCTACGCGGAGCGAAAGGCGGACGAGATGCTGAAAAAAGTGCGGGAAGAGAAGGAAGCGGAAGGCTTCAAGACCAATTTCCGCTTTTGTCCGGGATACGGCGACCTACCCATTACTGCAAACGTAGAGATCGCGGCGGCGCTCGGCGCAACGAAAAAGATCGGGCTGACCGTCACCGAGGCGGGACTGCTCCAACCGATCAAAAGCATCGTGGGCGTGACCGCCTGCGTTCCCGCGGAGAGGTAATTATGAACGAGTTTTTGATTTTCGACGGCGCAATGGGCACGATGCTCCAAGCAAAGGGGCTGCCTGCGGGCGCCTTCCCCGAAACCTACAATCTGACCCACCCCGACGTCGTCCTCGCGGTACATAAAGCCTACGTCGAGGCGGGCGCGGACGTGGTGACCGCCAATACCTTCGGCGCAAACCCCTTCAAAATGAAAGGAATGGATGTCGCCGAGATCATCACGCAAGGCGTCCGTATCGCCAAGGCGTCGGGCGCACGGAAAGTCGCCCTCGACGTCAGTTCGCACGGCGCTCTCCTCGAGCCGAACGGCTCTCTTTCTTTCGACGAAGCATACGAAAACTACGCTTTCATTATGAAAGCGGGCGCGAAAGCGGGCGCCGATCTCGTCCTCATCGAAACGATGAGCGACCTATTGGAGACCAAATGCGCTCTGCTCGCCGCGAAGGAGAATACCGACCTGCCCGTCTACGTCACGATGACTTATATGGAAGACGGCAGGACCTTTCTCGGCACCGATCCCGTCACGGCGACCGTGACGCTCTGTTCGCTCGGTGCGGATGCGGTGGGCGTAAACTGCTCGCTCGGCGCGCGCGACCTGATCCCGACCGTACGAAAGATCGCCGCATACGCGACCTGCCCCGTGATCGTGCAACCCAACGCGGGACTTCCCCGCATCGAGAACGGTAAGACCGTCTATGACGACACGCCCGAAGACTTCGCCGCCGCGATGAGCGAGATGGTCGATCTCGGCGTGACGATCCTCGGCGGTTGCTGCGGCACGACGCCCGACTATATCCGTGCGCTCAAGGGACTCCTTAGGGACAAAACGCCCGTCGTGCGCGACGTCAAACGCCATACCTCAGCGACCTCGGCGACCCGCACCGTCTTTCTGGACGAAGGGGTAAAAGTCATCGGCGAAAGGCTGAACCCGACCGGTAAAAAACGGCTCAAAGCCGCCTTGATCGAAGGCGACACCGACTATATCCTGCGCGAAGCGATCGACCAAGAACGAGCGGGGGCGGACATTCTCGACCTCAACGTCGGGCTCCCTGAGATCGACGAGACGGCGACCCTCGTCCGCGTGATGAAGGAAGTCTCCTCGACCGTCTCCCTGCCCATCCAGCTCGATTCATCAGACAAACGCGCCTTGGAACGTGCCTGTCGCCTATACTGCGGCAAGCCGATCATCAATTCGGTCAATATGAAAGGTGAGAGCCTCGATGCGATCGTCCCGATCGCGAAGAAGTACGGCGCGACCTTGATCGGGCTCTGCCTCGGCGAGACCATGCCCAAGACGCACGAAGAGCGCTACGCCTATGCGTCCGCCCTCGTCAACGAACTGACTGCGCGCGGGATAGACAAGAGCGACATCGTGATCGACTGCTTAGTGCTGACCATCGCGACCGACGAAACGCAGGCGACCGAAACCGCGCTCGCCGTCAAAGAAGTGACCGAGAAACTCGGCGTGTGCACGGTGCTCGGCGTCAGCAACGTCAGTTTCGGCATGCCCGACCGCTTAAAGATCAACGCCGCATTCCTATCCGAATGCCTGCAAGCGGGGCTTTCCGCGCCGATCCTGAACCCCCTCGTGGCGGAATACGCCGAAGTCCTGAAGGGGAAACTCTTGTCCCTCGACACTTCCTCTTACTTCACTTTCGATCAATCCGGCGCGGTGGATATCCGCGGAATGGTCTTATGCGGCGCGGTGGGCGGCATCGAAGAGGCGGTGCGCGAAGCCTTAAAGACGCGCGATCCGATCGAGATCATCAACGGCGAATTCATCCCCGCGCTCGACGAGATCGGCGCGAAGTTCGAGAAAGGCGAGGTCTTCTTGCCCCGCCTGATCGCCGCGGCGGAAGTCGTCAAAAAGGGTATGGACGTGATGCGCGCGGGCGGCGACGAGAACGACGGCCGTCCCGACGTGATCCTCGCGACCGTCAAGGGCGACATCCACGACATCGGCAAAAATATCGTCAAAATGCTCTTGCGCAGCTACGGATTCAAAGTCCTCGACCTCGGCAAGGACGTCCCCGAAAGCGAGATCGTCGCGGCTTGGGAAAGGACGCACGCCCCCTTGATCGGGCTCTCCGCCCTGATGACCACGACCGTCCCCTCGATGAAGACGACGATCGACGCGCTCCGTGCGGCGGGCTCTACGGCGAAGGTCGCGGTGGGCGGCGCGGTGCTGACCGAGGAATATGCCAAAACCGTCGTCGCGGACTTCTACGGCAAAGACGCACGAGCGACGGTGAAGATCGCCGAGCTCGTCATTCGTAAAGACGGCGCATAAAAAGGCGGCACATAGCGCGCTTATACTTCGCTAACTATTTCATCAAAAGGCGGTTACGTACACAAAAAGTACGCGCCCGCCTTTTCCTTCAAAGAGCGCTCGTCTAACCACCACTCTCCGCCGTCTTCGTTTTTTCCTTAATACCTTTTTTGATTTTGCTGTTAATAATCTATTTCGTCATTACGAAAAAGGAAGGGGTATTCCCTCCCTTTATGCACTTTTACGAAGCGCCTTGTTCTGCTTTTGCCGCTTTACTTGGATAATAAATCGATCGAGAACTTCAAGCGACGGACGCATTCCTCTTTGCCGAGGAGCGCAGCCATCTCGGTGGCGCCGCCGGGAGTGGACGCGCGCGCGGTGATCGCAATGCGGAAGGACCAGAGCATCTGTCCCTTCTTGAGACCCGCCTGCTCCGCCGCCAAAACGAGCGCGTCGTGCAATACCGTCATATCCCAGCCCTCCATCGCCTCTACCGCGGGAAGCGCGGCTTTGAGGGCGATCAGGGCGACCGTGGCGTCGGTCTTCATCTTTTGATGATTGTAGAGCGCGAGATCGTACTCGCCGTACTCTTCCAGGAAATCCACGAGGGAGGGGATCTCCGAAAGGATCTCCACACGCGGGATCAAGAGGGGCGCCAAGAGGTCGTAGTCGTATTTGCCGCCCACCTTGGAGGCGTCGAGGAAGGGGCGCGCCACGCGGACGAACTCCTCCGTCGTCATATTCTTGATGTAACTCGCGTTGAGCCAACGCAGTTTCGCCTCGTCGAAGATCGCGGGAGAGATGCACACGCCGTCTACCGAAAAGAGGCGCACGAGGTCGTCCATCGACAGCATTTCCTCGTTATTCTTCGGGCTCCAGCCGAGCAAGGCGATATAGTTCACGATCGCCTTGGGGAGATAGCCTTTCTTCACGAAGTCGTCGAAGTTCGCATCGCCGTAACGCTTGCTGAGTTTCCTCTCCTTGTCCTTCATAATGGGGGGCAAGTGGATATACTGCGGGCGCTCCCATCCGAAGGCGTCGTAGATCAGGTTGTATTTCGGGGTGCTGGACAGGTACTCGTTGCCGCGGATCACGTGCGTGATGCCCATCAGGTGGTCGTCCACGACGTTCGCGAAATTGTAGGTCGGCATGCCGTCGCTCTTCAGAAGGACCGCGTCTTCCATATCCTTATAGGCGACCGAGATCTCACCGTACACGAGATCGGTGTAAGTGCTGACGCCGTCGGTCTCGGGGATATTCTGCCTGACGACGTAGCTGTCGCCGCGCGCGAGGCGTTCCGCGACCTCTTCCTTCGAGAGGCGATAACAGCGCTTGTCGTACTTCTGCGTGCCGCCGTCCGTCATATCGCGCCCTTTGCAGAAACAATAATAGGCGCCGCCGCGACGGATCAATTCCTCGGCGTACTTCTTGTAGATCTCCTTGCGTTCACTCTGGACGTAGGAATAGTCGCCCGCTTCCTTGCCGGGACCCTCGTCATAGTCGATGCCCGCTTCGCGGAGCGTATTGAAAATAACGTCCACCGCGCCCTCGACGTAGCGGCCTTGGTCGGTGTCCTCGATCCTGATGATGAACTTGCCGCCCGCATTCTTCGCAAAAAGATAGGCGTAAAGCGCGGTGCGCAGGTTGCCGATGTGCATAAAGCCCGTGGGGCTGGGTGCGAATCTCGTTCTGACTTCCATATTGTTTCCTCCGATTCCCTCTCAGTATAGACCAAATCCCCCCTTTTGGCAACTGTTTCCGCCTCGGCAGTCAGGACCACCGGCTGAGCCGGTGGCTTGCACTTGCCCCCTTAGGGCTTTTTACCAGCGTAAGCCTAAAGGCTTGGTGAAGATCCGCTTCTCGCACAGCGGTCACAAACTAAGCCTTAAGGCT